>Ga0256839_1000363_pt1 | contig 58831 bp, 56 predicted proteins | sample 354166metaG_FD_185968 | JGI IMG/M metagenome (GOLD analysis project Ga0256839, IMG submission 185968) | Hydrothermal vent microbial communities from Mid Atlantic Ridge, Atlantic Ocean - 354-166 | ecosystem: Environmental > Aquatic > Marine > Hydrothermal vents | place: Atlantic Ocean: Mid...
CTCCTCCCGCTCCGCCCGTTCCGCCTCGCTGAGATGCGGGTAGTAGTCGCGCAACGCCAGGTTCCCGAAGGCGACGTGGCGGGCCTCGTCCGCCATCACATAGGCGTTGATGGCCTTGGCGAGGGGCTCGGTGGTCATGTCACGGATCATTCCGAAGGCAGCCAAGGCGAGCCCTTCGATCATCACCTGCATCCCCAGATAGGTCATGTCCCACCGATCGTCGGCGATGACCTGGTTCAGTAGCTCTCGGAGGGACGGATTGATCGGGTAGGCGAGTTCCAGCTTCTCTCGGAGGTACCGGCTGTAGACCTCCACATGGCGAGCCTCGTCCATCACCTGGGTGGCGGCGTAGAACTTGGCGTCGATGTCGGGGACGGTGCCGACGACCTTCGAGGCGCAGATGAGCGCCCCCTGCTCCCCGTGGAGGAACTGGGAGGTCATCCAGGCCTGCTGATGGTGCCGGAGTCGGGCCCGTTCGTCCTCGGTCATCCGGTTCCAGATGTCCGAGCCGTAGATGGCGATCGTCTCCGAAGGGCGCGCCCCCTCGTCGGTGGGATCGACCTCGATCGACCAGTCGATCCGTTCCGAGGCGTTCCACTGCCGATCCTTGCCCTTCTCGTAGAGGCGGAGGAGATGGTCCCTGGTCTCGTCGTAGTCCCAGTTGAACACGACCTCCCCCCCGAAGGGGGTCTGCCACCGGGTCTCCTCCACGGGGAGTGCGTAGTGACGGGTGGACATGGGCCCGAGGGTACCCGGCGCTCTCCGGGCGGAGCGGCCGAATCGGCCACGAGTTCCGGGCGCGGGAATGCTCCCGACCCGATAGGGTGTTGTCCGAGGCGCGGGAGAAGACCGGAGGCAACGATCATGCTGCTCGTTCTCGGCTGGGCCGGTGCCCAGGCCGCGTACGACATCGCCCTCGATCGGGGATGGTCACAGCGCAGCCGGGGGCCGTGGCTGCCCGCCGCCGAGGTGGCGGCCCTCGGTGGCGCGCTCCTCGGCTATCTGGCCGGCATGGCGCTGTGGCTGTTGGGAGCCTGACCGTCGCTCAGGGACGGACGATGTAGATCGTGAGCGACAGGTCCGGCCCTTCGCCGCTGCCCAGCCCGACCCCGACGACCTCGTTGAGCCAGGCCAGGTCTTCGTTGCCCGTCTGGAAGGTGATGAGCTCCTGGGGCATCGCCTCGGTCTTCGACTTCACGATGGAGACGCCCGTCCCCCGGTAGGCCACCGTCTCCCGCTTCTCCCCGATGGTTGCGTGGATGTCGAGGTCCATGTTCCCGTCGGAACGAACCGTCACGTAGTCGACGCCCCGAACCGGCCGCTCGCCCTCCCAGTGGGGACTCGTCGCCGTCCCTTCGAAGGGGAAGTCGATCCGCGTGCCGCCGGGCATCTGTCCGAGCAGACGGGGGGTCATCGAGACCCTGATGGTGCAGAACTCCTCGAGCTGGGGCATCGTCTCCTCCATCGATTCGGTTGCGGCCACGACGGTACCCGGAACGAACCCGCCGCGCCGCCTCACCCGAGTCGTCTCCGGACGCCGCTCGGGGCGCCCGTTCAGGAACCTCCGGATCGGAGCTCGGAGGAGCTGCGCAGCAGCGCCACCACCTCGGCGTCGCTCACCTGGCGGAAGTCGTCGTACCACGCCCCCACGGCGAGGAAATCCCGGGGCGTCGAGGGGCAGATGACCTCGTCGGCGACCCGTCTCAAGGAGCGGACCGTGTCCGCGGCCCCCACCGGAACGGCCAGCACCACCTGTGCCGCTCCTCCACGCCGCGCCGACTCGATGGCGGCCCGGGCCGTGAACCCGGTGGCGAGCCCATCATCGACGAGGATCGCCACCGCCCCGGTGAGGTCACGAGGGGGACGGCCCTCCCGGTAGATCTCGGCCCGGCGCCGCAGCTCGGCGTCTTCCCGACGTCGCACCTGTTCGACGTCCTCGGGCCGCACCCCGGTCGCGCGCACCACCTCGTCGTTGAGGAGCATCACCCCTCGTTCGGCGATGGCGCCCATCCCCAGCTCCGGATGCCAGGGAACGCCGAGCTTGCGGACCACCAACACGTCGAGGGGCGCGTCGAGGGCCGCCGCCACCTCGGCCGCCACCACCACCCCTCCTCGGGGCAGGCCCAGCACCACCGGAGCCGGAAAGGACCTCGCGGCCACCTCCCGGGCCAACACCCGTCCCGCCTCGACCCGATCCGCATACCGCCTCATACCCCATACATAGCGCACCGTCGGCGTCCACGGGAGGGTCCGAAGGCCCCGGGCGCGCTCAGCGTCCCTCCGAGAGGACGTCGGATCTCACACCACGGGCGTCGCAGCCCGCTCCACCGGTTCATGCCCCCGTCGTCGGTGGTACCGCTCCCAGAGCGCCAACAGCGACGGGAGGACCAACACGGCCCCGACCAGCGAGAGCCCGATGGCGTAGACCGTGACCTGCCCCATCTGCTGGAAGGGCTTGAGCGACGAGGTCATGAGGATCCCGAAACCCGCCATCGTCGTGAACGCCGAACCCGCCAGAGCACCGCCGGTGTGGCGGGTCGTGGAGCGGAGGGCATCCTCGAGGTCGTCGAAGCGGACCCGATCCTCTTCGAACCGCCGGGCGATGTGGATCGTGAACGGAACGCCGATCCCCACCGCCAGGGCCGCCAAGGTGGCGGTCACCGGCCCGAAGGGGATCCCCGTCAGCCACATGAGCCCGAAGGTCCACAACACCACCAGCGCCACCGGGATCATCGTCAGCACCCCGAGGAAGGGCCGGCGGTTCTCGAACCAGAAGTTGATCATCAGCACCAGCGTGGCGACGAGGATCGTCACGAGCAGCGACGACACCTGCGAGCTGGAGAGGGCCTGCACGATCACCGCGGTGATGATGTTCTCCGACGTCGGTGTCACCGCCAGGCCTTCGTCGGCGAGGGGCTGGAACGCCACCAGCAGACCCTCACGGAGCTCGCCGGCGCCCCGCTCGCCCGCCTGGGTCTGGATGTCGAACAGCGCGGCGTCGAAGGTGCCGCCTTCGGTGCGGTGCAGCACGCGGGTCATCTGCTCGGGGGCCGCCTCGGCCGCCAACGACCAGAGGGCGGCGACGTCGGTGTCGGGAGCGACGGTCAGATCCTCACGGAGACCGAGGGCGACTGCCTTCTGGGCGAAGGCCGGATCGGGGGGAGCGCCGGTCGGTCCGGGGCGGAGGAGCTGGGCGATCACCGAGACCGGGGAGTCGGCCGAGGCCACCCGTCCGGTGGGCAGATCGAAGGTGACGACCGCGTCGACGTCCGCCGACCGACGCCACGCCGACACGAGGGCGTTGTGGACCTCCGGCGTGGCCAGGTCGGTCCCGGTCGGGGCCTCGACCAGGACCTGCGTCGTCTCCCCAAACCCTCCGCCGAACTCCTCCTGGAGGATCCGAAGGGTCTGCACCGCCGGGGCGTCCTCGGGGAGGAAGTCGGTCACCGAGAACTCGGTCTCCAACTGGCTGAGACCGAAGGCCCCGACCACGCCCAACACCAGGGTCACGACCAAGGTGGGGACCGCCGCCCGCTCGGCCAGGATCGCCGCCTTCTCCATCACGGCGGGGAGGAGCCGCTCCCCGGTCTGGGCCATCCCGTCGGTCGGCAGCCGTCCGGCCCGCTCGGCGCGACGGTCGGCCAGGAGTCGGACCGCAGGGACGAAGGTGAGCATCAGCACGAAGGCGACGAGGATGCCGACGGCGGCGAGGATCCCGAAGTCCTTGAGGGCGGGCACCGGGTTGAACACGTTGGTGAGGAACCCGACCACCGTGGTCACGGTCGCCAACGCCAGCGCCACGCCCACCGTTCCGATGGCTCGACGCACCCCTTCGGCGACGGTGCGACCCTCACCCACCTCCTCCCGGTAACGGGCGATCAGGTGGATGGCGTAGTCGACACCGAGCCCGATCAGCAGGATCGGGACGATCTGGGTGGGTGGGCTGAAGGCGTCGATGATCCCGGCCTGCAACAGGAGATACCCGATCCCCTGCATGAAGGTGATGGCGAGGAGGATCGTCACCATGGTGAGCCCCATGTCGGCCAGGGTCCGACGAATCGACGCCCCCCGACCGGTGTTCCCCCGCGGTTTCATCCAGAACACGAAGAGGAGGATCGCCACGATGATGAGGGCCGCCATGGCGAACAGGCGTCCGATCTCGGCGTTGAAATCGCCCTGGTCCTCGAAGAGGAGGGCGAAGGAGAAGGGGCGCAGCTCGACGCCCGGGACGTCGACCTCCCGCACCGCGTCGGCGATCCGCTTCTCCAACGCGAGCTGTGCCTCGAAGGGGTCGCCACCTCCGGTCTCGGTCTGGAGGAAGACGAGGATGAGCCCGCTCGGCGCCTCCGCCGCCTCCGGGTTCCCGCCTCGGCCGAGGAGCCCGGTGAGGAACCCGACCTGTTCCTGCGGGGCGCGGCTCAGCGCCATCGTGTAGGTCTGTTTCACCGCGGCGTCGTCGAGCTGGTCGGCGGGGATCCCCTGGAACGCCAGCGCTCGCTCCACCGGGGTCAGGTAGGAGACGATGGCCGGGCGCTCCGGCCGGGAGCTGAGGGCGTCTCCTGCCGCGTCCCGGATGGCCTCGGTCGCCAAGGTGACCGCCCGGAGCGCATCGGCGGTGATCACGTCTCCCGTGCCGGACCGCACGATCACCTGCAGCACGCTCTCCGCCGAGTCCGCGCCGAACAGCTCCCCGATCCGTTCGGCGGCGGCGATCTCGGGGTTGTCGGGAGCGAATCCTTCATTGCCCTGGGCCACCTCGATGTTCCGGGCGAGGGAGCCGAACACCCCGAACAGCACGATCGTGACGAGGACGATCGGGATCGGGAAACGGTCGGTGGCGCGGGCGAGAAGACGGATGATGGTCTTCACGAAGAGTCCTCCGAGGTTCGAGGTGGCGCCCGGCGGCATCCCGGACGGGCGGCCCCGAGGTTAGGGGCGTTCACCCACTAGCGGAAATCGACCGGCCGTCGTCAACGGTGGGCGAGCCGATCGAGCTCGGCGGCAAGCACCTCGAGGAATCGCCGGTTCTCCTCGTCCGAGCCCACCGTGACCCGGACCCACCCCTTCGACAGCCCACGGATCACCACCCCGTGCCCCAAGAAGGTGTCGGCCGTCAGGGCGGTGTCCGGGCCGGGACGGAAGAACACGAAGTTGGTCTGGCTCGGCACGTACGGCACGCCGAGCTCGGCCAGGCCCCGCTCCAGGAGCTCCCGCCCGGCGCGATTGAGCTGCCGCCGCTCCGCCACCCGCTCGGGATGCCGGAGCGCCTCCACCGCCGCGACCTGGGCGAGGGAGTTCACCGAGAACGGCGCTTGGGGGCGTCGCAACTCGGCGACCGTCTCCGCCTGTCCGACGACGTACCCGATTCGAAGGCCCGCCAACCCGTAGATCTTCGAGAGGGTCCGGGCGACCACCAGATTGGGGTGGTCACCCACCAGCCCGATCGCCGAGTGATGCCCCTCGGCGGTGACGTACTCGTGATAGGCCTCGTCGACCACGACCAGCACATCGGACGGCACCCGGTCGACGAAACGGGCCACCTGGTCGGGGGCGAGCAACGTCCCCGTCGGGTTGTTCGGATTGCACAGGTACACGATCGTCGTGTCGTCTCGCAGGGCCGCGAGCATCGCCTCGGTGTCGTGCACCATGGCGTCGTCGAGGGGAACCTCGATCGGCTCGGACATCGCCAGGGTCGTGGCCAGTCGGTAGATCACGAACGACGGCCACCCATAGAGAGCCGACGTGCCCGGGCCGCCCACGGCCAGGGCCATGATCCGAAGGAGTTCCGAGGAACCGGCCCCCACCCAGATCTGGTCCGGCTCCACACCGAGATGGGCGGCGATCGCCTCCCGGGCCTCCCGGGCGTCGTTGTCCGGGTACCGGTGGATCGTACCGGCGGCGGCGGCCACCGCTGCTTGAACCTCGGGGAACGGCGGCAGAGGGCATTCGTTCGACGCCAGCTTGATGACGTCGGAGACGTCGAGCCCCCACTCGCGGGCGACGTCGACGATCGACTTCCCGGGCCGGTAGGGGGGGATCTCTCGGAGGTCGGGCCGGATACGCATGGGACCCGAGAGGATACGCCTTCCGTCGGAGGTCAGGCTCCGAGGCCCCGAAACTCCCAGTGCCAGGTCTCGTTGGAGATCGGATACCAGCCGAACCGCCAGGCGTTGCGGTCGAGCCACTGCCATTCGGGGGATGACCGGCCGATGATCTGCCCGTTGGTGACGTCGACCGCCAGCCCGACGCCGTGCTCGCTCCGGCCGGGCGGCAGGACGTTGGCGCGCTTCTCGCCCGAAAGGTACGCCTGGTACGCCCGGTTCTGGGACTCCCAGGACCGGTAGGCGTCGGTGACCCGCAGGTCGATGCCGTCGGCGGCGGCCGCCGCCCGCATCTGCTCCCATGCCTCGGCGGCCGGTGGGAGGAGGAGGGGCTGGCCGACCCATCCGCCGCTCACCTCGACGAGGATCCCCTCGCCCCCGAGGCGCCCGTTCCGCTCCCTGATCCCCTCGGCGGCGAGGTACTGCGTCAGCTCCGAGGCGGTCATCACCCCACGGGGGGCCGGCCCAAGGGCCACGAGCGACGACGAGAGAGGAGCGAACACGGGCGGCGGCGGACCCGCCGGCGTGCTCCCGAGCTTGGCGTCGAGGATCTCGGCGAAGCGTCCACCGGGTTCGGGCAGGCCGAGACGAGACCGGATCTCGGCGATCCGGCCCATCACCTGGGAGATGTGGTCGATGGCCACGGTCCTCCCGTCGGCCGATGCGGCTTCGGCTTGCGCGACCTCCCAGACGTCGCCCTCCGTGTGCCAAACTCGCAGCCATGAGCGAGACGCTGCAGATCCTCGACCCGCACGGCCGTCTCGTCGGAACCGACCCGGGTCTCGACACCGAGCAACTCCGCGAGATGTACCGGCTCATGGTCCTGGCCCGAACCTTCGACCGGCGGATGATGGCCCTCCAGCGCCAAGGTCGCATCGGAACCTATGCCCCCCTGGAGGGCCAAGAGGCCGTCCAGATCGGATCGGCCATGGCGCTGGCGCCCCACGACTTCTTCTTCCCTTCGTACCGTGAACACGGAACCCTGGTCGCCCGCGGCGTCCCGCTCTCGGTGCTGATCGCCTACTGGCGGGGCCTCCCCAACGCCGACTGGGACGTGGTCGGGTTCCGGGCGGGGATCACCACGATCCCCATCGCCAGCCAGCTCGCCCACGCGGTCGGATATTCGTATCTGTCGAAGCTGCGGGGCGACGGCGCCGTGACCATGGTCGCCTTCGGTGACGGGGCCACGTCGGAGACGGACTTCCATTCCGGCATGAACTTCGCCGGGGTGTGGCGCACCCCGACCGTGTTCCTCTGCGCCAACAACGGCTACGCCATCTCGGTCCCGTACCACCGCCAGACCGCGTCCGAGACGATCGCTCAGAAGGCGGCGGCCTACGGCTTCGAAGGGGTCAGGGTCGACGGGATGGATCCCCTGGCGGTCTTCGCCGCCACCGAGGCCGCCACCGAACGCGCCCGCTCCGGAGAGGGACCGACCCTGATCGAGGCCATCACCTACCGATACGGGCCCCACGGGACCGCCGACGACCCCCATCGGTATCGGGGCGAGGACGAGGAACGGAGGTGGCGGGAGAAGGATCCGATCGCCCGACTGGCGTCGTTCCTGCGTGAGCGCGGGGAGCTCGACGACGAGACGGAGCAGCAGATCGCCGACGAGGCGAGCCGCCAGATCGACGAGGCCGTCGCCGAGGTGGAGGCCATCCCCTTGCCCGGCCGTGACGAGGTCGTCCGCCACGCGTTCGCCCGGATCCCCCGGCTCGTCGTGGACCAACTCCACGCGTTCCAGCGGGCCGCCGGCGAGCCCGAGACCTCCTTCGGGCCCGACGAGGTGTGGGAGGTCGCCGACGACCCCACACCCGACGGCCCGACGGAGCGCTGGACGATGGCGGAGGCGATCAACGCCGCCCTCGACGAGGCGATGCAGGCGAATCCCGAGACGATCGTCCTCGGCGAGGACGTCGGCCTCTCCGGCGGCGTCTTCCGGATCACCGAGCACCTCCAGGAACGGTACGGACCGGACCGGGTGATCGACACCCCGCTCAACGAGTCCGGGATCGTCGGCACCGCCATCGGCATGGCGATCGCCGGCGCCCGGCCGATCGCCGAGATCCAGTTCGACGGGTTCGTCTACCCGGCGTTCGACCAGATCGTGAGCCATCTCGGTCGGTATCGGTACCGGACCCGGGGCAACGTGTCGGTGCCGGTGGTGGTGCGGTTCCCCAATGGCGGCGGGATCGGCGCCCACGAGCACCACTGCGACTCTCCCGAGGCCTACTTCGTCCACGCCCCTGGGCTGGTCGTCATCTGCCCGTCGACCGCCTTCGACGCCAAGGGGCTCCTCGCCGCCGCCCTCGAAGGAGACGATCCGGTCATCTTCCTGGAGCCGAAGGTCCTCTACCGGGCCCAGCGGGAGGACGTCCCCGTCGGTCGGTACACGCTGCCGATCGGACGAGCCCGAATTCGGCGCCCGGGCGACGACGTCACCCTCGTCACCTACGGGGGGCTCGTACCGGTCTGCCTCGAAGCCGCCTCCACCCTCGCCGAGGAAGGGGTCGCGGTCGAGGTGATCGACCTGCGGACCCTGTTCCCCTGGGACCGGGAGACGGTCCTGGGGTCCGTCGAACGGACCGGACGCCTGGTCCTGGTCCAAGAGCCCCCCGCCAGTGCCGGGATGGCCGCCGAGGTCGCGGCCACGGTCGCCTCGGAGGCGATGTTCTCCCTCGAATCCCCGATCGTCAGGGTGACGGGGATGGACGTCCCGTGGCCTCAGTTCGCCATCGAGCGGCACGCCCTCGTCGACGTCCCCCAGATCATCGCCGGAATCCGGCAGGCGTTGGAGTGAAGCGGATTCGGGCGACACGGTCCACGCTGTTCGGTCGTGAGTACGAGCTCACGGCCGACGACCGTCCCATCGGGTCGTTCCGGGCGATGACCCCGGCCGGACACGGAACGCTGCGGCTGGGGCGGCGGGTGTGGGCCGCCCGTCGCGAAGGGGTCTTCCGCGGGGCGTGGAACCTGTTCGCCCGTGACGATCAGCCGCCGGTGATGCGAGCCTGGCGGCCCTCCGCCTTCCGCAACGCCGTGGTGATCGCTGCCGACGGCACCGAATGGGAGATCCACCTCGGGTCCTTCGGGAACCGCATCACGGTCACCCAGGACGGGGAGGAAGTGGGGGGCGGCAGGACCACCTGGTCCTCTCGGTACCTGGAGCTGGAGGTCCCCGAGCGCTGGCCCGACCTGTGGGCGGCGTTCTCGCTGTGGATGGCGGTCTGGCTGGCGCGGCGGCGGGGGGCGGCGGCGGTCGCCGGGGGAGGTCGGTGACGTGACGGTCGACCCCCGCTGTGAACCCTTCACGCTCCCCGGCACCAACGGCGAGACGATCGTGGCGATCCACGGCTTCACCGGCTGCCCCGCGCATTGGCGCCTGGTCGCGCCGGTGCTGCAGGAGGCCGGGTACACGGTCGTGGTCCCCCTCCTCGCCGGCCACGGCGGCACGCCCGCCGACCTGGAGGAGGTGACCGCGGACGACTGGGTGGCGTCCGTCGTCGACGCCGCCCGAGGTCATGAAGGGCCCGTCCACCTGGCCGGGCTCTCCCTGGGCGGCCTGCTGGCCGTCATGGCGGCACGACCCACCGCCGCCGCCACCCTGACGACGATCAACGCCCCGGTGAAGCTCCGAGACCGTCGGGCCCTGCTCCTTCCCCTCATCGCCCTCATCCGACCCGAGATCGACCACACCGACGAACCCCTTCCCGCGGTGGACGAGGCCGCCGCCGAGCTGTTCTTCACCTACCGGAGGTACCCGACCCGATCGGCGGTGCAGCTCCTCTCGCTCCGCCGCCGCGCGCTCCACGCCGCCCGCCGACTGCGGCGGCCCGCCACCGTGATCCAATCCCGGGCCGACGAGACCGTCGATCCCTCCTCCGGGAAGATCCTGGCCCGGGCGCTGGGACCGAGCACCCGGCTGGTATGGCTCGAACGGTCGATCCACAACGCTCTCCTCGGCTCGGAGCGGGATCGCGTCGCCCGGGCCATCCTCGAGCAGGTGAGCGGGGAGTCGCACGACGGACACGAGCTCTAGGCTCACCGACCATGTCGAAGATCGTCGCCGTGTTCGGATCGTCGAAGGTCACCCCCGACGACCCCTGGTATCGGGAGGGCGAGAAGCTGGGTCGGCTCCTCGCCGAAGCAGGTCTGACCGTCGCCACCGGCGGGTACTCGGGGATGATGGAGGCGGTCTCCGCCGGCGCGGCGGCGGCCGGCGGCCACGTCCTCGGGGTCACCGCGCCCCCGGTGTTCCCCCATCGGGACCGAGCCAACCCCCACGTGGCCGAGGAGATCACCGCCGACACGATCAGCGAGCGGATCCACCGGCTCGTCACCGTCGCCGACGCCACCGTCACGATGCCGGGGAGCCTCGGCACCGTCACCGAGTTCCTCGTCGCCTGGAACACGAACTTCGTCGCCCCCTTCCGGGGAGCCGCCCCGCACCTCCAGGTCGCGGTCGGGCCGATGTGGCGCCGTCTCGTCGACCATCTCGTCGCCGAGTTCGGCGCCGACGACTCCTACGTCACCTGCGTCGACGACGCCGACACCGCCGCCCGGATCGTCATCGACCGCCTGGCCGACCGGAGCTGGCATACTGACCGCCCATGAGCCAGCGATCCGTAGGCCGTCGCGACCGTCGCCGGGCCCGGGCCCAGTGCCGAGAGAACCGGCATCGCTACGGCTCCGCGGCGCCCATCGGCGCGGGGATCACCCGGAGGGTGTGCCTCGCCTGCGGCGCGGTCTCCATCGACCTCACCGGCGCCGAACCTCCCGCTCCGACCGACGTGACGGCCTCGCCCGGAAGTTTCCGCCGACGAGAAGGGCTGTCGTCGATCGTCCGCCGATGAAACCGATCCACGCCTCGGGAGGCCTGCTGTTCCGCCCCACCGACCGTGGTGTCGAGGTGCTGGTGGTCCATCGCCCCCGCTACGACGACTGGACCCTGCCGAAGGGCAAGGACGATCCCGGTGAGCAGCCCCGAGACGCAGCCCTGCGCGAAGTGGCGGAGGAGACCGGCTACCGGGCGCGGATCGTCGCCCCCCTCGGCGAGACGGAGTATCCGGGGCCGGACGGACGACCCAAGAAGGTCGCCTACTTCGCCATGCGGCCCGTCGACGGGGCGTTTCGGCCGAACCGCGAGGTCGACGAGGTCCGCTGGCTCCCCCCCGACGACGCCGCCCGGCTCCTCACCTACCCGCACGATCGGCGCCTGGTCCGCGACGTCGATTACGACGCGCTCACCCGCACCGGGCGCCTCTTCCTGGTCCGTCACGCCGCCGCCGGAAGCCGTGCCCGATGGACCGGCGACGACCGCCTCCGACCCCTCACCCCCAAGGGGAGGCGCCAGGCGGAACGGATCGCCCACCGGCTGGCGGGCGAGGGCATCGAGCGGATCCTCACCAGCCCCTACGTCCGGTGCCGCCAGACCGTCGAACCCCTCGCCGCCGAACTGGACCTCCCGATCGAGGAGGTCGACGCCCTCGCCGAGGGCTCCACCCGCGGTGAGTTGATGGAGCTCGTCGAACCCCTCATCGGCTGCAACGTGGTGCTCTGCGGACACGGCGACACCATCCCCGCGATCCTCGACGGGTTGGAGGCCCGCGGCCTTCCTCTGCCGGTCCCCTACGAGGTGAAGAAAGGCTCGATCTGGGTGGTCGACGTCGAAGGGGGCGTCCCCCGCCACGCCGAATACGAGCCCCCGCCCCCGGTGTGATCACCGCCCCCCGGCCCGGTCGTCACCCCTCCAGCGCCCCCTCCACGAGGGCGCGCTGTTCGGCCAGGTGGCGCCGATACGAGCCGGTGGCCGGGCTCGCCGCAGCCGGGCGGCCCCGATAGAGGATGGGGCGCTCGAAGGCCTCACCGAGGAGGTCACGGACCTCGCGGTACGCACCCATGTTCTCCGGCTCCTCCTGACACCACACGATCTCGGCCTGCGGATGCCGAGCTGCGAGCACGGCAAGCTCCGAGTGGGGGAAGGGGTACAACTGCTCCACCCGGACCAGGGCGACGTCCCGGACCGCCGCCTCCTCCCGATGCCGAGCCAGGTCGTAATAGACCTTGCCCGTGCACAGCACCAGCCTGCGGGCGTCGGCGGGCCGATCGGGATCCTCGATCACCGGCCGGAAGGACCCGGCCGACAGGTCGGAGGCCGAGGCGAAGGACGGCCGGTGACGGAGGAGCGACTTGGGGGTGAACACGATGAGGGGGCGACGGGGACGCATCAGCGCCTGGCGTCGGAGGAGGTGGAAGTACTGGCCGGCCGTGGAGGGGACGACGACGAAGAGGTTGTCCTCGGCGCAGAGCTGAAGGAACCGCTCGATCCGAGCCGAGGAGTGCTCCGGACCCTGACCCTCGTACCCGTGGGGCAGCAGGAGGACGAGGCCGGAACGCTGCCCCCACTTCGCCTCCCCGGCGACGACGAACTGGTCGATGATCACCTGGGCGCCGTTGGCGAAGTCGCCGAACTGGGCCTCCCACAGCACGAGCGCCTCCGGCCAGCCGACCGAGTAGCCGTACTCGAACCCGACGGCGGCGAACTCGGACAACAGCGAGTCCACGATCCGCACCGGCGCCCCCTCCATCTCCTCCAACGGTGCCCAGGACTCCCCGGTCCGGAAATCCACCAGCTCCGCATGGCGCTGGGAGAACGTGCCCCGACGTGAATCCTCGCCCGCCAGCCGGATCGGGACGCCGTCGGTCCCCAGGCTGGCGAACGCCAGTGCTTCCGCCGTCGCCCAGTCGACCGCGTCGCGGTCGAGCGCCGACGCCCGTGCCTCCATCACCCGGACCAACTTCGGGTGGAGCGTGAACCCCTCCGGCGGGGTCGTCAGCCGCTCCAGCAGCCCGGCGAGCCGCGCGACGGGGACCGATGTCGCCGGTACCCGGACCTCCGCCGTCTCGGTGTCGCGTCGCGGGCGGGGCCCGTCGGCGTCCCGGGTCGCCGTGAACGCCGACTCCAGCAGCCGCCGGAAATCCTCCAGGAGCTCCTCCCCCTGCTCCACGGTCAGCTCCCCGGTGTTCACGAGTCGCTCCAGATACAGCTTCCGCACCGACCGATGGGCCTCGATTCGCTGGTACATGAGCGGCTGGGTGTACGAGGGCTCGTCGGCCTCGTTGTGTCCGCGCCGCCGATAGCACACCAGGTCGATGACCACGTCACTCCCGAACTCGCGGCGGTAGGCGAAGGCGAGGCGAGCCACCCTCACGACGGCTTCGGGATCGTCGCCGTTCACGTGGATGATCGGAGCCTGCACCATCTTGGCGACGTCGGTGGCGTAGAAGCTGGATCGGGCGTGACGTGCCGCCGTGGTGAACCCCACCTGGTTGTTGACGACGATGTGGACGGTGCCCCCGGTCCGGTATCCGGAGAGCTGGGAGAGGTTGAGGGTCTCGGCCACCACCCCCTGGCCCGCGAAGGCGGCGTCGCCGTGGATGAGGATGGGCAGGATCCTCCTCGCCCCATCCCCGTCGAGCTGGTCCTGCTCGGCCCGGACCACCCCCTCCAGCACCGGGTCGACCGCTTCGAGGTGTGACGGGTTGGCGACCACGGCCACCGCCACCTCCCCTCCGTCGGCGGTCTCGTACACACCGTCGGCACCGAGGTGGTACTTGACGTCGCCGGTCCCCCCGGTGGTCTCCGGATCCAAGTCCCCTTCGAACTCTCGGAAGATGCGGTCGAGGGGCTTGCCGATGATGTTCGCCAGGACGTTCAGCCGACCACGGTGGGCCATCCCGATGATCGCCTTCTCGACACCACCGGCCGCCGCCGCGCCGAGCACGGCGTCGAGGAGCGGGATGAGGCTCTCGGCCCCCTCCAGGCCGAAGCGCTTGTGTCCTACGTATTTCGTATGGAGGAAGCGCTCGAACGCCTCCGCCCGGTTGAGCCGGTCGAGGATTCGCAGCTTCTCGGCGTGGGTCAGCTCGGTCCGCCGCCCCTCCACCATCGACTGCATCCAGGCCTTCTGCCCGGTGTCCTGGATGTGCATGTACTCGATGCCGACCGTCCGGCAGTAGGCGTCCCGCAGGGTCGACAGGATCGTCCCCAGGGTGGCCACCTCACTCCCCCCGACGCCTCCGGAGGCGAACTCCCGATCGAGATCCCAGATCGTCAACCCGTAGTAGAGGGGATCGAGCTCGGGATACATCTCCGGCGACCGCATTCGCAGCGGATCCAGGTCGGCGATCAGATGCCCCCGAACCCGATGGGCGTTGATGAGGCGGAAGACGTTCGCCTGCTTCTCGGCCCACTCGGGACTGCCGACGGGAGGATTGTCGTCCGCGGCCCAACGGGCCGGGGTGTACGGCATCTCCATCGCCTCGAAGATCTCGTCGTAGAAGCCGTCCTCGCCGAGGAGGTACCCGTGGATGCGGGCGAGGAATGCCCCCGACTGGGCACCCTGGATGACCCGGTGGTCGTAGGTGCTGGTGATGGCGACGACCCGGCCGATGCCCTGGCGGGCCAGGAACCGCTCGTCGGCCCCCTGGAACTCGGGCGGGTAGGTGATCGCCCCGACCCCGACGATCAGGCCCTGTTCGCTCATGAGCCTCGGCACCGACTGCACCGTGCCGAGGGTGCCCGGGTTGGTGAGGCTCACCGTCGTCCCGGCGAAGTCGTCCGGCGTCAACCGGTTGGTCCGGGCCCGCTGCACGAGGTCCTCGTAGGCGAGCCAGAAGGACCGGAACTCGAGCGTCTCGGCGGCCTTCAGGTTGGGGACCAGGAGCACCCTCGAACCGTCGGCCCGAGCGACGTCCACGGCCAACCCGAGGTTGACGTGGCGGTGCCGCACCAGAAAGGGCTCGCCGTCGACCCTTCGGAACGACACGTTCATCTCCGGCATCTCGACGAGGGCCTTCACGACCGCCCAGCCGATGAGATGGGTGAAGCTCACCTTGCCGCCGACGGTTCGCCGCCGGAGCTGGTTGTTGAGGATCAGCCGGTTGACCTCCAACAGCTTGGCGGGGATCGTGCGCACCGAGGTCGCCGTGGGAACGCCGAGGCTCTCCTCCATCCGGTCGGCAACGACTCCCGGCACACCGCGCAGCGGCACGAGCTCGACGTCGTCGACACCGGCCTCGGACGGTCGGGGCTCCTCCTCCACCGGCACCCCGTAGGGTCGATACCCCTCCTCGAAGAAACGACGCCAAGCCTCCGACACCGACGCCGGATCCGCCAGGAAGCGCCGGTACATCTCGTCGACCAGCCAGACGTTGGTGCCGAACTCGGACGGCGCGGTCATCGGAGCAGCGATGCTACCGCTGCAGAGCAGGCGGCGAAGGGGACGTAGACTCCCCGTCCGCGCGAGCGCGAGGGGAGAACCGTGGAGATCGAACCCGGCCATCTGTTCCTGGGAGGGGTCGTCGACCCCGAACGTCGGGAACGCACCGAGGACCTCCTGACCTACCCCTCCGAGCGGTTCACGACCCATGGCGTGATCGTGGGCATGACCGGGTCGGGCAAGACCGGACTCGGCATCGACCTGGTGGAAGAGGCCCTGCTGGCGGGGATCCCGACCCTCGTCCTCGACCCGAAGGGCGACATGGGAAACCTGCTCCTCCAGTTCCCCGAGTTCGACCCACGCGATTTCGCACCGTACGTCGACGACGCCGAGGCCCGACGGCAGGGCATCTCCTCCGACGAGCTCGCCGCCCGCACCGCGGAGATGTGGAAACGGGGGCTCGGGTCGTGGGGCATCGACGGGGATCGCCTCCGACGCCTGCTGTCGACCGCCGACCTCACGATCTACACCCCGGGGTCCACCGCCGGCGTCGGTATCGACATCCTCGGCTCGCTCGAGGCACCCGAAGACGGCTGGGAGTCCGACCCCGAGACCTACCGCGACGAGATCGAAGGGTACGTCTCGTCGCTGCTCACCCTCGCCGGGATCGACGCCGACCCGATCTCCGACCCCCAACACATCCTCGTGGCGACGATCATCGAGGACGCGTGGCGGGAAGGCCGTGCCCTCGACCTGGCGTCACTCATCACCGCGATCCCCACGCCGCCGTTCCGGAAGCTGGGCGTGTTCGACCTCGACGAGTTCTTCCCCTCGAAGAAGCGGATGGCCCTGGCGATGCGGCTCAACGGACTGGTCGCCTCCCCGTCCTTCGCCGAGTGGATGCAGGGTGTCCCCTTCGACCTCGACGCCATGTTGACGACCCCCGAGGGCTCGCCCCGGGCGGCGATCGTGTACCTCGCCCACCTCTCGGACACCGAGCGCCAGTTCGTCGTGACGCTGCTGCTCTCCAAGCTCGTCACCTGGATGCGCCGGCAGGCGGGCACGTCGGAGCTGCGGGCCCTCGTCTACATGGACGAGGTGTTCGGGTTCGTTCCTCCCACCGCCGAGCCTCCCTCGAAGAAGCCGATCCTCACGATCCTGAAGCAGGCCCGCGCCTATGGGGTCGGAATGGTCCTCTCCACCCAGAACCCGGTGGACCTCGACTACAAGGCGATGTCGAACGCCGGTACCTGGATGATCGGACGGCTCCAGACCGAACGGGACAAGGCTCGCATCCTCGAAGGCCTCAGCGCCGCCTCCGGCGCCGTCGACGTGGAGCTTTTCGACCGCCTGATCTCGGGTCTCGACAAACGCCAGTTCGTGCTCCACTCCACCCGGGAGACGCAGCCGACCGTCTTCACCACCCGGTGGGCGCAGTCGTATCTGGCCGGGCCCCTCACCCGCGACCAGATCGCCGAGCTGATGCGCGACCGCCGCCCGACCGACGGCCGTCAGACGTCGTCCCGCCCCGTCGACGACACCCCGACCTCCGACGACACCACACCGGCCGCCGACGCCCCACCGACGGTTGCACCGGGCGTGGAGATCCGGTTCGTCGACCCCGCGGCCCCCTGGCTCCGCACCATCGGCGCCGACCCCACAGGCCGTGTGCACCGCGCCGCCGCCCTCGCCACCGTTCGGCTCCGCTACGACGACGCCCCCACCAAGCTCGACCATCGGGAGGTGTGGGAGGCGGTGATCTTCCCCCTCACCGACCCCTTCGACCCCGACACCGTGCACGAGGTCGACCACGACCCACGCGACCTCGTGCCCGTCCCCGAGGAGGCTCGTTATCTGGCCCCGGAGGCGCCGATCGAGGCGAAGAGCTTCTGGAACCGGCTCGCCCGTGGACTTCGAGACCACCTCGTCGCTCGACGCACCGTCACCGTCTTCCGGAACCGAGACCTGAAGCTCGTCTCCCGGGTCGGAGAGACCGAGGAGGCCTTCCTCTCCCGCTGCCGGGAGGCGGCCGAGGACGCCGCCGACCGCGACGTCGCCAAGCTCGTCGACCGGTACCGCCGGAGGATCGACGCGGTGAAGGACAAGCTGCGTGCGGCCGAACGGCGGGTCCGCGACCTCGCCGCCGACGTCGAGGCCCGACGCTCCGAAGAGCTGCTCTCCGGGGCGGGTGACCTGCTGGGAGCGATCCTGGGTGGCCGACGACGCAGCTCGGCCCTCTCCCGGGCGGCAGCCCGACGCCGACAGACCCGCCAGCTCGAGCAGCGGCTCATCTCGGCCCAGGAACGTCAAGACGATCTCCTCGCCGATCTGGCGGAGCTCGAGGACGAACTGGCCGACGAGATCGAGACGATCACCGCTCGATGGGAGGAGCGTGCGGCCCGGATCGAGGAGCTGACCGTGCCGCTGGAGGCGGCGGACGTCACCGTCGAACCCCCGGTTTTGGTGTGGATACCGGCTGACGGCTCGTGATCCCTTGACTATGGTTCCACGGGCATCCCCTGCGGGATCACGCACCCAAGGAGGAAGGGAAACATGCGAAAAACGAAATGGCTGCGGCTGATCGCCGTCACCGCCGTCCTCGGTCTGGTGGCGGCGGCCTGTGGCGGCGGCGACGCCGGTGACGCCGCCGGTGGCGGCGAGGGCGCTTCGGCCTCGGCCGACGGCGTGCTCAAGATCGGCACGCTGCTCCCCATCACCGGCGACCTAGCGTTCCTCGGCCCACCCGAGGTGGCAGGTGCCCGACTCGCCGTCCAGGACATCAACGCCGCGGGCGGTGTCCTCGGCAAGGACGTCGTCCTCATCGAAGGCGACTCCGGCGACACCAACCAGGACATCGCCAACCCCGAAGTGGACCGGCTGCTGGCCGAAGGGGTGGACGCCATCATCGGCGCCGCCTCCTCCGCCGTCTCCAAGCTCGTGATCGACAAGATCACCGGCGCCAACGTGATCCACTTCTCCCCGGCGAACACGTCGCCCGACTTCACCACCTACCCGGACAACGGTCTGTACTTCCGGACCGCCCCGTCCGACCTGCTCCAGGGCAAGGTCCTGGCCGACCAGGTGGCGAAGCAGGGCAACGAGACCGCCGCGGTGATCTTCCGCCAGGAGTCCTACGGACAGGGTCTCGCCCAGGCCTTCAAGGAGAACTTCGAGGCCCTCGGCGGCACCGTCGATCCGTTCATCCCCTACGCGGTGGACACCGAGAACTTCGACGCCGAGGTCGACCAGATCGTGGCCGCCGACCCCGACGCCATCGTCGTGATCGGCTTCGCCGAGTCGGCCAACATCCTGACGACCATGCACGAGCGGGGCATCGGCCCCACCAGCGGCAAGAACGTCTGGGGTGTGGACGGCAACATCGGCGGGATCGGCAAGGAGCTCTCGGATCCCTCGATCATCGCCGGGATGCGCGGCACCGAGCCGAGCGTGAACCTGAAGCAGATCAGTGACTTCACGGCTCGCCTCGACACCGCCTACGAAGGCGGCGTCGGCGGGGTGTACGCCTACGGCGCGGAGACCTACGACGCCATCGTCATCGTGGCGCTGGCCGCCGAGGTCGCCGGCACCGACGATCCCGTGAAGGTCGCCGCCGAGATCAACGGCGTCACCAAGGACGGCGAGAAGTGCACGAGCTTCGCCGAGTGCAAGGCGCTGATCGACGAAGGCAAGAACATCGACTACGACGGGCTCGGTGGCCCGTACGAATTCGTCGATGCGGGTGAGCCGGCTGCGGCCAGCTTCCGGATCGCCACCTACGACGGCGGCGCGACCCCGAACCCCGACCTCGACGAGTACGTGTTCGCCGGCGGCTGAGCCGACGAACCACCGATCGACGAAGGGCCCGGCCCCCGAAGGGCCGGGCCCTTCGCGTGCGCCGCGGGCATACTCCCTCCATGGGCCGCCTGGGCCGTGCCGCCGTCCTCGCCGTCGCTCTGGCGACGCTGGCCGCCGCGTGCGTCCCCGCCGAGGCCGAGGCACCGCCTCCCGACCCGGAGATGGTGGCGGTGGCGGAGGGCCTCTGTCCCCTCATGTGGAGGTGGCAGCTCAACGTGGGCTCCGTCATGAACCAGATGTCGGATCAGGCCCTCTCCGAGACCGATCCCCGAATCCGACACCGGATCTACCTGGACGGGCTCGGCAGGGTTCGCCGGCTCAACGACCGGCTCGCCGACGACGTCATGGAGCTCCCCCGAGGCCCGTATGCGGGGTTCCTGGTGAGCGACGTCCTCGACGGGCTCGCCGCCGCCGACGTGGTGCTCGACGAGTTGGTCGCCTTCGTCGAGGCGACGGCGCCCCCCGACGTCGACGTCAGCCCCCACGACGTGATCCCGACCATCTTCCTCGACGTCGAGAAGGTGATCGACCTCCCGAAGCCGGAGCTCGCCGGATACCACGACGAGGAGCTCATCCGGGCATTCGTCACCGTCCCCCAATGCCAGTTCGGCGTGAAGGACGCCAACGACGGGATCCCCCGCTACATCCCGATCGAGCGTTGAGCCCGCCCACGTCGGCCGTCTCTGCCGAATCGAGGCGCCGAGGAGGCGCCGCGGTCAGTCGACCCGGGCAAGGGTGCCCAGGTAGAGCTCGATCACCTTCGGGTCGTTGAGCAGGTCCCGGCCCGTCCCCGTGTAGGCGTTCCTCCCCTGGTCGAGAACGTACCCTCGGTCACAGATCTGGAGGCAGCGTCGGGCGTTCTGCTCGACCATGATGATCGAGACCCCGGCCCGGTTGATCCGCTTGGCGACGATGAACACCTGGTCCTGAAGGGCCGGGGAGAGGCCCGCCGACGGCTCGTCCAACAGCAACACGAGGGGCTCCATCATCAGCGCCCGGCCCATGGCCAACATCTGCCGCTCGCCTCCCGACAGCGACCCCGCCCGCTGTTTGATCCGCTCCTTGAGCCGGGGGAACATCCCACACACGTAGTCCATGCGCTCCCCGGTCTTCTCCGGCTCCAGGTAGACGCCCATCTCCAGGTTCTCCTCGACGGTGAGGCTCGGGAAGACGTTGTTGATCTGCGGGACGTAGCCGATCCCCGCCGCCACGAGCTGATGGGCCTTCAGCCCGGTGATGTCCTCACCCTTGAAGGTCACGGTGCCCGAGCGGATGTCGAGCAGGCCGAAGAGCGCCTTGAGCAGCGTCGACTTGCCAGCCCCGTTGGGGCCGATGATCCCGATCAGCTCGCCGGGCTGCAGCTCCAGGTCGACTCCGTTGAGGATGTCCACCCCGGGCACATAGCCCGCGACCACGTTCCTGATCTCGATGAGGGGCTCGGTCATGGTTCCTCCCGTCGCGGCGGGACGTCACCCAGCTCGAGCCGGTCCTCCCGCAGCCACTCCTCCTCCTGGTCGGCGTCGAGGGGAGCGTCGTGATGGGCACCCAGGTAGGCGTCGATCACCGCCTGGTTCTGGCCGATCGAGCTGTGAGGACCTTCGGCGATGATCTGACCCTCCGCCATCACCACCACCCAGTCCGAGATGTCCCGCACGACGTCCATGTCGTGCTCGACGAACACGACGGTGGCGCCTTCTTCGGTGGGGAGCCGTTTGACGTGTTCGAGCAGCGACTGGGTGAGCGCCGGGTTCACCCCGGCCATCGGCTCGTCGAGCATGATCAGCTTCGGCTCCACCATGAGGGCCCGGGCCATCTCGAGCAGCTTCCGCTGGCCTCCCGACAGCGTCCCGGCGTACTCGTCGCGCATGTGGTCGAGCTGGAACCGCCGGAGGAGCTCCATCGCCCGCTCCTCGATCTCCCGCTCCTGTCGGCGCCACAGCGGCGTGACCAGCGACGGCAGGAACCGCTCCCCCAACTGGCCCTTGGCGCCCAGCTTCATGTTCTCGATCACGCTGAGCTTGGTGAGCGACTTGGTGAGCTGGAAGGTTCGCACCATGCCCAGCCCGGCGAGCTGGTAGGGCCGGTACCCGTCGATCTCCTTCCCGTCGAAGACGGCGTGGCCGGTGTCGGGCCGGTCGAAGCCGGTGAGGAGATTGAAGAACGTCGTCTTCCCCGCCCCGTTGGGCCCGATCAGGGCGGTGATGACGCCCCGCTGGATCTCCAGGTGGTCGACGTCGACGGCGACAAGCCCGCCGAAGGTCTTCCGCATCCCGTCGACGACGACGATCGGGTCCGGCTTCGGGGCACCGGGCTCGTGGGGGACGGCGGCGAGGACGTCGGCTCCGGTGGTGGTCTCAGCGGGCATCGAGCGCCATCTCCTCCCTCGACCCGAAGATACCCTGAGGCCGGAACACCATGAGCAGCGCCAGGGCGATCCCGACGATCCAGAATTGGATCTGGTCGATCTGGCTCGTGTCCATGATCGACGTCGGGATCAACCCCTCGGTGACGAGGGCACGGCCGAGGTTCCGCATGAAGGTGATGAGCGCCCAGAAGATCACCGAACCGACCACCGGCGACCAGACCCGCCCGACCCCGCCCAGGATGAGCACCAGCCAGAAGAAGAAGGTGAGGGGGGCGACGAAGAAGTCGGGCTGAATGGTGGCGTTCCCGATCGCCAGCACCATGCCGGCCAGGCCGCCGATCACTCCGCCCAGGATCAGCGCCTGCAGCTTGTACCAGTAGGCGTTCTTGCCGAGGGCCCGGGCGGCGTCCTCGTCCTCCCGGATCGCCTTCACGACCCGCCCCCAGGGGCTCCGCATGAGCTGCCAGACCAGCAACAGCGTGATCAGGGTGACCACCCAGCCGATGACGATGGCGAAGAACTGGGACCCTCGGTACTGGAACGGCCCGATCCCGTACAGCAGGCTGGGGTTGAAGGGGTTGAGCTCCCGAAAGGGCCCGATGAACTCGTTGAGGCCCTCGGCACCCCGGGTCACGTCCCGCAGGGCGGTGGACCGGGCGAGGAGGCGGACGATCTCGGCGGCGGCGATGGTGACGATCGCCAGGTAGTCGGCCCGGAGCCGCAGGGTCGGGATCCCGAGGAGCAGGGCGAAGACGACGGCGAAACCGATCCCCATGAGCACGGCGACGAAGGGTCCGGTCTGCCACAGGGTGATCGCCAGGCCCATCCCGTAGGCTCCGACCGCCACGAAGCCGACCTGGCCGAAGTTGAGCAGCCCCGCGTATCCGAAGTGGACGTTGAGGCCCACCGCGGCGAGGGCGTACACCGCCGCGTTGAGGTCGAGCGAACGGGCCAGAGTCTGGTTCAGGATGAATCCCCAGTCGATCCCGGTCATGACACCACCTATCCGATCCGTTCCGCGCGCCCCAGGATGCCCTGGGGTCGAATGACGAGGGCGAGAATCAAGACGACGAGGGCGCCGACGTTCTTCAGCTCGGTGGGCACGAACAGCGTCGAGACCTGGATCCCGACTCCGACGAGGAGGCTGCCCACCAGCGCGCCGTAGGCCGTTCCCAGCCCTCCCAGCACGACGCCGGCGAAGATCAGCAGCAGGATGCGGAACCCGATGTTCCAGCTCACCTGCTCCGAGAGCCCGATGAAGACACCGCCCAGCGCGGCGAGGGCCCCGCCCGCCGTCCAGACGAAGCGGATCACCCGCTGCACGTCGATACCCGACGACTCCGCCAGGTCGCGGTTGTCCGAGACGGCCCGCATCGCCTTGCCGAGTTGCGTCATCTGCAGGAACAGGCCCACCCCGACGAGGATCAGGATCGAGAGCACCCCCGTGATCAGGTCCTTGGGGGTGATCTCGACGAGGCCGAGCTGGAGCCCCGACTGGGCCGTGTAGTCCTTGAAGAACCGCGGCGTCCCTCGGAAGGCGAAGAGGAACATGTACCGGATGACGATCGACATGCCGATCGTCACCACCATCTGGGCGATGAGGCTCGCCCCCATGCGACGCAGCGGGGCGAAGATCCACCGATCGAAGGCGTATCCGGTGGCGGCGCCGATCGCCGTGGCGATCACCGCCGCGAAGATCAGATTCATCCCGGCCCCGAAGGGAGCGGGCCATCCCGCCATGAAGCCGAAGGCGCCGGCCAGGCCGTAGAAATTGAAGAAGTAGGCCATCAGCATCCCCCAGGTGACCATCTCGCCGTGGGAGAAGTTGACGAGCCCCGTGGTGCCGAAGATGAGGGACAGACCGATGGCGGCCATCCCGAGGAACAGTCCCAGCTTGAGGCCTTCCACGGTGAGCTGGGCGACCCGACGCAGCGTGATCCCCCCTCCCTCGCCGACCTGGACGGCGTCCCCGGCGACGAGGGCGAAGATGGCGCGGCCGGTCTGGCCCTCCAGCACCTCCACCTCGACCACGACCCGATCGGGGTTCCGCAGCGACACCCCTTCGGGCAGGGTGGTGGGGTCGAGCTCGACCAGGTAGGTCCCGGCGGCGGGGACCGGGGTCTCGAAGACACCCTCGGCGTCGGTGGTCCCCTCTCCGAGCACCTCGCCGTCGGGGGTGGTGACGACGATCCGGACGTCGGGAACCGGGTTCCGTTCGCCGGTCTCGGGATCCTTCACCCGCAGGCGCGTGGCGACGGCCTCGCCATCGGCGATCGCCTGGAGGGGAGCGAAGGTCACGAACGCCGTGACGACCAGCGCCACGACCGAGATCCATTGCGCGACGCGCCGCCTGTCGGCGACGGGGCGCCAACCCGACATGAGAAGATGCCGCCTCACGAGGCCGGTACCTTACTCCATGATTCCCGGGGGACGCCGCGGGAACGCCATCTTCTCTCGGCCTCCGGGAGACGGAGGGGTCATCTCAGGGCTCGTCGCCTGGGGCGGCACTCTCGATGACGGCCCGCAGGAGGTCTCGGATCGAGACGATTCCGAGGAGCTCGCCGTCCTCCATCACCGGGAGGTGCCGGTATCCGGATTCGAGGATCCAACGGGCGGCGTCGACGACGTCGGTCGACGGCGAGAAACTGTCCGGGTCACGTCCCATCCAGCGGGAGACGACCTCGGTCGTGGGGTCTCCACCGGCACCGATCGCCCGGACCAGATCCCGCTCCGTCACCACCCCGACCAGCCGACGCTTCTGGATGACGCCGAGGGAGCCGTGACCCGCCTCCGACATCGCCCGGGCGGCCTCGACGAGGGTGGTCTCCGGCCCGCAGATGTGCGGACGCCCCGATACCAGGTCGCCCAGGACGATCTTCGTCATGGGACCAATGTAGCCGTCCCCCACCGGCGGCCAGGGGGCGCTCAGATGAGGTCTTGCTCGCGGATCCCGAAGGAGGGGTGCCGGAGGCGGCACAGGGCCAGCTTCTCGAGCTGACGGATCCGCTCCCGGGTCAGGTTGAACTCTTCGCCGATCTCCTCGAGCGTGCGGGGGACGCCGTCGTAGAACCCGTAGCGCAGCGCCAGGATCCGACCCTCCCGCTGGGGGAGGCGCTCGATCGAGCGGCGGAGGCTCTCGGCGACGTCCATCTCCTCGGTGAGGGTCACCGGGTCGGCGGCGTCCTCGTCCTCGATGAAGTCCCCGAGCTGAGCCCCGTCTTCGCCGACGGGCTGCTCGAGGGAGACGGTGTCGGCCACCCCGAGGGCCAGCTCCACCTTGTCGACGGTGACCCCCGCCTCCTCGGCGATCTCCTCGGGCTTGGGGTCGCGTCCCAGTTCGGCCTTGAGGCTCGCCTGGGCGGCGCGCACCGCCGCCAGGGTGTCGTGCAGGTGGACGGGGATCCGGACCGTGCGCGACTTGTCGGCGATGGCGCGGGTGATCGCCTGCCGGATCCACCAGGTGGCGTAGGTCGAGAACTTGAAGCCCTTCCTCCAGTCGAACTTCTCGACCGCCCGGATCAGCCCGAGGTTCCCCTCCTGGATCAGATCGAGGAAGTCGATCCCGGAGGTGTTGGCGTACCGCCGAGCGTTGGCGACCACCAGCCGCAGGTTGGCGGTGAGGAAGGCGTCCTTCGCCTCGCGTCCCTTGCGGGCGAGACGGCGAAGCTCCATCTCTTCCTTCTTGTCCTCGTACTCGCCGGCCTCGAGGCGCGCGCTCGCCTCCTCACCCGCTTCGATCTGCTGGGCGAGCTCGACTTCCTGCTCGGCGGTGAGCAGGTCGTATTCGCCGATCGCCGTGAGGTACTGGGAGACGAGGTCGGTCGTCAGCCGCCCGCGCTCGTCGGTCAGCTTGTTGTAGACCCGGTCCTTCCGGGCCTTCGTCTCGGTGCGCTCACGGCGCGTTCCGGTCGTAGCCATGGGTTTCGAGTCCTCCAATGGGGGTGGGCGCACGGAGTGGGCTCCGGTGGGTCAATATGACACAGAATGGGGCGTTTGTGAACCCCCCTTTCTGGAGTTTCCGCCCGATCCCGGCCCCTGGCCGGCTCCCGGCGCTTTCCCCAGTGCCTTCCACAGAGTTATCCACAACAACCGATTCCTGTGGAAGATTGTTCCCGCCGGAGAGCCCGATTCCCAGGGGCCGAAGCCCCTGGCAGGACGGGAGCGTTGCGCGACAATCGGGATCGATGACCAAGACGAACGGACGAAGCGGAGACCGCTGGATCGACCCGGAGAGCGACCCGGTGTCGGTCTACGAGCACTACGAACCCGACCTCGTCGCCCCCGAGGACGAGGAGACGGCCACGGGCGCCGACCCGGCGGCCGAGAGCGCCCTCGTCGAGTTCGTCGAGCGATTCAACGCCCGTGACGTCGAGGGGATCGAAGAGCTGCTCGCCCCCGACGCCGAGGCCGACCTCCTCTCCGCCCGCGGGCGGGAGGACCTCGTCGAGGGACTGCTGGAGCTGTGGGAGCGGTACCCGAGCCTTCTGCTCACCCGCGGCGAGGTCGGAGACGAACCCGTCGCGGCGGCCTGGATCGCCGACACGGAGCGATCCGACTTCGACCTCCTCGGGATCCTCCGGTTCGAATGCGCCGACGGCCTGATCGACCGGTTCGAGCTGACCGAGACTCCCGCCGAGGCCGTTCTGGAACGCCCGGACCTCACCGAGCTCAACGAATGGGAGGACTGGCGGATCGTCGACGAGGGCTGAGCCTCAGTCCGCCGGGTCCACCCCCAACGCCTCCAGCAACGCCCGGACCCGACGTTCGATCTCGTCACGGATCACTCGGACCTCGTCGATCGGGCGTCCCGCCGGATCGGCCAGATCCCAGTCCACGTACCGTTTCCCCGGATAGACGGGACAGGCGTCCCCACAGCCCATCGTCACGACGATGTCCGCCCGACGCACGGCGTCGTCGCTCCACCGCCGGGGACGCCGATCACCCATCTCGATCCCCACCTCGCGCATCACCTCGGCCGCGACCGGGTTCACCTCGTCGGCGGGGTCGCTCCCTCCACTCCAGACGTCGACCCGGTCCCCTGCCAGATGCCGGACGAAGGCCGCCGCCATCTGGGAGCGACCGGCGTTGTGGGTGCAGAGGAAGAGCACCCCGGGTCGGCTCCCTGGCGTCGCGTCGGGCGTGAGCTCCATGCCCCGATGGTGCTCCCCCCGGGACGAATCGGCAACCCGGTGCCTCCCGCTTCGGGTAGCGTCGGGGTGCACATGACCAACCGTCTGGCCCGGGCCACCTCCCCGTACCTCCTCCAGCACGCCGAGAACCCCGTCGACTGGTACGAATGGGGGGAGGATGCCTTCGCCGCCGCCCGAGATCGGGACGTGCCGATCCTCCTCTCCGTCGGATACAGCTCCTGCCACTGGTGCCACGTGATGGCCCACGAGTCCTTCGAAGATCCCGAGACGGCGGCGGAGATGAACCGCCTGTTCGTGAACGTGAAGGTCGACCGCGAGGAACGCCCCGACGTGGACGCCATCTACATGCAGGCGGTGCAGGCGATGACCGGCCGGGGCGGGTGGCCGATGACCGTCTGGCTCACCCCCGACGGCAGGCCCTTCTACGCCGGCACCTACTTCCCGAAGGTCGACCGCCACGGCATGCCCGCCTTCCGTCGGGTGATGGCCGCCGTCGCCGACGCCTGGCGCGACCGCCGGGACGACGTCCTCTCCCAGGCCGACCGGATCACCGAGGCGCTCCGCCAGACGCTGCCCTCCGCCGACGAGCTCCCACCCCCCGACCTCCTCCGCCGGGCCCTGACCATGCTGTCGGGATCCTTCGACCGAACCCACGGGGGGTTCGGAGGCGCCCCCAAATTCCCCCAGCAGCCCACCTTGGAATTCCTCCTGAGGGCGGCCGGCGAGCCGTGGGGGTCCGAAGCCGCGCAGATGCTCCGCCGCACCCTCCACGCCATGGACCGGGGCGGGATCCACGACCACGTCGGCGGCGGGTTCGCCCGCTACGCCGTCGACGACCGGTGGACGGTCCCCCATTTCGAGAAGATGCTGTACGACAATGCTCAGCTCGCCCGCCTGTACCTCTGGGCAGGGATCGAGCTGGACGAGCCTCGGTTCCTCGACGTGGCGCTCGACATCCTCGACTACCTGCGGCGAGATCTCCGCCACCCCGACGGCGGGTTCTACTCGGCGGAGGACGCCGACTCCGAAGGGAAGGAAGGGAAGTTCTACGTGTGGACGGCGGAGGAGTTCGACCGGGTGGTGGGCTCGCCCCTCGCCGCCGCCATGTTCGGCGTGACGGCCGGCGGGAATTTCGAGGGCTCCAACGTCCTGACGCTGGCGAAGACCCCCGAGGAGGTCGCCGCCGAACGGGGGATCTCCCCCGAGGAGGCCCGGGAGGTTCTCCGTCGAGCCCGCCGGGCCCTCTTCGATGCCCGGCAGCGACGGGTCAGACCGGGCCTCGACGACAAGATCCTCGCCTCCTGGAACGGACTCGCCATCCGGGCGTTCGCCGAGGCCGGGGCGGCCCTGGACCGTCCCGACCTCGTCGACGAGGCCCGCCAGGCCGCCCGATTCGTCCACACCAGGATGCGGGACGAGCGGGGGCGACTGCTCCACGTCTGGGCGAAGGGATCGGCCCGGATCCCCGCCTTCCTGGACGACCACGCGGCGATGGCGATGGGCATGTTCGCCCTCTACCAGGCGACCGGAGAGCTCGAATGGTTCGAGGCGGCCTCGGAGCTGACCCGGGAGATCCCCGCCCGCTTCGCCGACCCCGAAGGCGGGTTCTTCACGACACCCGAAGACGGCGAGGCGCTCCTCACCCGCCCGAAGGACCAGATGGACAACCCCCTCCCCTCGGGTAACTCCCTCGCCGCCGAAGCCCTGCTCGTCCTCTCCGCCTACACCGGGGATGCCGAGCTCCGGGCTGCGGCCGAAGCCACGATCCGGGCGGGCGGGAGGCTCATGGCGCGCGCCCCGGCGGCGGCGGGCCACCTCCTGGCGGTGCTCACGTCACTGCATCGGGGGCTCCGAGAACTCGCCGTGGTCGGACCCGACGCCCCCTCCTTCGTCGAGGCGGTGTGGAGACGGTTCCGACCCCACGTGGTGACCGCCTGGAGTCTCGAACCCGATGACCGGATCCCCCTCCTCGCCGGACGGGGCGAACCCGGCCGCACCCTCGCCTATGTGTGTGAAGGGTTCGTCTGCGACCTGCCCGTCGACTCCCCCGACGCCCTCGCCACGAGCCTCGATCAGGCGACCGGGGGCATGCCGACCAGTCCGGTCACGAACGACCCCTGATCGAAGGTGACGACGGGTTCGGGGATCGGCGGCAACTCGGGAGGGGAGACGCCGCCGCTGCGGTAGATCACGACCGTCATCCCGAGCTCGAGACGGTCGGCCAGCCAGTCCGCCTCCCACATCGGCACCCGGATGCACCCATGGGACGCGGGATGGGCGGGAACCGACGGCGATCCGTGGATGGCGTACCCGCCGTGGAAGTACCAGGGACGCCACAACGCGCCCAGATAGGAGCGCCGCATCCCGTCGATGTGCCGGTAGAACGAGAAGGTCCCCTCCGGGGTGCGGGCCCGAACCAGCGTACCGCTCCGTCCCCGGTAAAGCTTGCCGTTGGCGGAGCTGACCGGGAAGATCGCCACCTCGCCGTCTCGATACAGCACCATCACCTGGCGGTCGAGATCCACTTCCACTCGATCCTCCTCCGAGGGGGGAGGCGGCTCGAAGGTGTCCAGGTACCGCCAGTCGTCCTGGGTCCACTCGAAGGTTCGTTCCAACCCGAGGTACTTGTGGAACGCCATCACCGCCTGGGCGGTCTCCACCCCGTAGACCCCGTCGAGGGAACCCCGGTAGAACCCCTCCTCGGCCAGGCGGATCTGCAGATGCAGCACCATCGACCCACGGTCGCCGCGGATCAGTTCACCGCCGGCGAGGGCCGGCGCTGCGCCGAACGACGCGAACACCGCGATCGCTACCACCGAGACGACGATCCGTCGCATCCACCCCCCTGGGTTCTTCGACACCGTGTCGACGAGCTTAGCCCCGTCGGTTCTCGGGACGCCTGACCCTGGTGATCGGCACGTTCTTCGCCTAGCTTGAGGCCGTGAGCGAACGTGACGTCGTCGTCGATGCGGACTCGGTCCGCCTGCCGGGACTCCTCGACGTGCCACCGAACCCCCGCGGTCTCGTCGTCTTCGCCCACGGCAGCGGGTCCAGCCGCCTCAGCCCCCGCAACCAGGCCGTGGCGCGGCGTCTCCAGCGGTCGGGGCTCGCCACCCTCCTCTTCGACCTCCTCACGCCGACCGAGGCCGAGGACCGAACCAACGTCTTCGACATCGGCCTCCTGGCCCGACGCCTCGTCGACGCCGTCGCCTGGTGCGAGTCCAGGCCGTCGACCGCCGAGCTCCCGGTGGGCCTGTTCGGGGCCTCCACCGGCGCGGCGGCGGCGCTCGTCGCGGCCGCCGACCTCGGCGAGCGGATCCGAGCCGTCGTCTCACGGGGAGGCCGACCCGACCTGGCCGGAGGTGCCCTCGCCCGGGTGAAGGCGCCGACCCTCCTCATCGTCGGGGGTCGCGACCATCCGGTGTTGGAGCTCAACCGGCAGGCGGCGGAGGTGCTGCGGTGCCCCGTCTCGGTCGCCGTCGTCACCGGTGCGGGGCATCTGTTCGAGGAGCCCGGCGCTCTCGAGGAGGTCGCCACCTTGGCCGACCGGTGGTTCCGACACCACCTCGTCGCGCCCTGAGCCCCCGCAGCGAGCGGATCCCCCTCACCACAGCGTGAGTCCGCCTGCCTCCTCCGCGTCGAGCTCCAACACCCGTGTCGACAGGTACCGCTCGAGGCCGTCGGGCAGCACCGTCACGACCACCGACCCGGCGGGGAGACGCTCCGCCACCCGCAGGGCGGCGTGGACCGCCGCCCCCGACGAGGGCCCGACCGGGAGACCCTCGGTCCGGACCAGGCGACGGAGCATGGCGAGGGCGTCCCCCAGACGGACGAGCAGGCGCCCGTCGAGGGCCGTCGGGTCGAAGATCGGTGGGACGTAGCCGTCCGCCAGGGTCCGGAGACCGGCGATGGTCTCCCCCACCGGTGGCTCCGCCGCCACCACCCGTACCTCCGGCCAGACGTCTCGCAGTGCCCGGCCGACACCCATCAGGGTCCCACCCGTTCCGAGACAGGCCACGAAGGCGTCCACCCGCTCCAGCTCCTCGACGATCTCGGGTCCGGTGGTGACCGCGTGGGCGTCGACGTTCGCAGGGTTCTCGTACTGGTGGAGCAGCACCCAGCCTTCGTCGGCGGCGAGCCGTTCCGCCAGGCGCACCGCCCCGTTCGAACCCTCCTCGGCGGGCGAGAAGACGACCTCGGCCCCGAACGCCGTGAGGAGCTGGATCCGCTCGGCGGTCACGTTCTCGGGGACGACGACCGTGAAGGGGTGGCCGGTCATCACCGCGAGCCGCGCCAGGGCGATCCCCGTGTTCCCGGAGGACGCCTCGACGAGCCGCGCCCCCGGCGGCAGGGCGCCATCGGCGACGGCCCGGGCGACCATGGCCGCCGCCACCCGGTCCTTCACCGACCCCGTGGGCTGCTGCCATTCGCATTTGGCGTAGATGGCGACCCCCGAGGGCTCGATCTCGCGGAGCCGCACCAGCGGCGTGCGGATCACGCCCCATGCCCGCAGCGACGCCGCCAGGTCGAGGGTGGAGGTGCTCATCCTCCTGCCACCGCCGGGAGGATCGTGATCTCGGCGTCGTCGTCGACCGGGGTGTCGAGTCCGTCGAGATAGCGGATGTCCTCGTCGTCGAGGAACACGTTCACGAAGACGGGGAGACCGCCGTCGCCTCCCAGTTGAGGCTCCAGAGACGGATACCGCTCGACGAGGGCGGTGAACACCTCACCGACCGTACGTCCCTCCACCTCGACGACGGCGGAGCCCCCGACGTGGGGACGCAGCACGGTCGGCAGTTTGATCCGGGCCATCATCGCTCTCCTCTCAACGCGACTTCGGTGACCTCCCCGTCGACGATCCGAAACCCCCGAACGACGGGACGGTCGGGGTCGGCCAGGCCGACGATCACGTAGATCCAGTCGGGTTCGGCCGCCAGCTCCACGTCGGTGGGCGACGGGAAGGGCTCGGTGTGGGGGTGGGAGTGGAACGCCCCGACCAGCTCCCATCCCCGGGATTCGGCGTGCCGCAGGGCGCGGAAGTGCTCCGTCGGGTCGATCGTGTAGTTGGTGGCGGAGCGGAGGATGTTCGTCGTCGGGTAGCAGAAGACGAGACGCCCCTCCGCATCTCCGGCCAGGAGCCCACAGGCCTCCTCGGGACGAGCGGCGCGGGCATGGGCGACCATCGCCTCCCGGATCGCCGCCGGCACCACCACCACCTCACCCATGGCCGCCCCCTCCGTCGACGGCACCCTCGCACAACGCCACCAGCACCTCGGCGTCGGCGAGCACGGCCCGCCCCGACCTGCGGGCAAGCACGGTTCCGTCGTCGGCGACGACGAGGGCGGTGGGAACCGACCCGATCCCGAGATCCGGCACGTCTTCGACGTCGAGCACCGTCACCCCATCGGTCCCCGCCCGGAGACGTCGGATCGCCGCCCCGCAGAGCCCACAGGCCCGACCGACGATCAGGACCAGTCCCGGTCCGAACCCCACCGGCCCCATCCTCGGCCGCCGTCGCTCCCAGCCCCCGAGCGCCACGAGGGCGAGGCCGACGACCGCCGCCACCACCAGGGCACGAACGAGCACCTCGGTCATCGGGAGATCACCTTGGTGTAGATGAGGCAGCCCACACAGATCCTGGTCGCCGCCGCCAGGGCGGCCAGCACGACGACGATCAACGACAACGCCCATCCCACGACGTCGGCACCGACCAGGAACGCCACGGTCGCCAGCCCAAGCACCGTCGCTCCCACCGCCTGGGCGAATCGTGGCGGTTCGGCGGGTTCGAGCTCCGACGGCCCGTCCGGCCGCAGCCGGGGTCGGATCACCCGGACATAGAGGAGGGTGAGGGGCGCCCGCGGTCCGAGAAGCCGGGATGCCGCGAGCAGCAGGGCGGTCGCCGCCACCAGCCACGGAAGCTGGAAGACGAAGGCGACGGCGACCGTGGCGGCCACCACCGCCTGGTTGAAACGGGGAATGTCCACGTCGATCATCGCAGTACTCATCGGGAAGACCTCCTTCGAGGAGACGGGGGGAGGACGGAGAGGGGGACCGGGGCGGTCAGGCGGTCCGGGCGACCGACCCGGCCGGCATACAGAGCTGGTCGTACTCGACGATCGCCGGGGGATGGTCCTCGTCGGCGCAGGCCGGACAATCGGGGTTCCTCCGCACCCTGAGGAGACGGAAGTCCTCCGTGAGGGCGTCGTAGGTGAGGAGCTTCCCGACGAGGGGCTCCCCGATCCCCAGCAGCATCTTGATGGCCTCCATCGCCTCGATGGAGCCGATGATCCCCGGGAGGACGCCCAACACCCCGGCCTCCGCGCAGGAGGGAGCCAGCTCGGGAGGGGGCGGCTGAGGGAACAGGCAGCGGTAGCAGGGCCCGTCGTACGGCTTGAAGACGCTGGCCTGGCCTTCGAAACGGAAGATGGCGCCGTGCACCACCGGGATTCGCAGGTGGAGGGAGGCGTCGTTGACCAGGTACCGGGTCGGGAAGTTGTCCCCGCCGTCCACCACCAGGTCGTAGCCGGAGAGAATGTCGAGCACGTTGTCGGCACCGAGGCGGGTCTGGTGGGCCTCGACCACGACATCGGGATTGAGGGCGGTCAGGGTCTCCCGAGCCGACTCCACCTTCGGATGCCCGACGCGCCGGGTGTCGTGGAGGATCTGGCGCTGCAGGTTGGACTCGTCGACGACGTCGAAATCGACGATCCCCAAGGTGCCCACCCCGGCGGCCGCCAGGTAGAGGGCAGCGGGCGAGCCGAGTCCACCGGCACCGATGAGCAGCACCTTCGACTCCAGCAGGCGGGCCTGACCTTCCTCCCCGACCTCGGGAAGCAGAAGGTGGCGGGAGTACCGGATCTTCTGGTCGCGGGTGAGGGTGCGGGGGACGTCCCACGGGTGGCCTTCCGCCTTCCACCGGCCGAACCCTCCGGCGAGGGAGTGGACTCGTCGATACCCCATCTCCTGGAGTGTCCGGGCCGCCAGCGCCGAACGCGCTCCCCCGGCGCAGTAGAGGACCACTTCGGCGTCCGGGTCGGGGACGGCGTTGAGGATCGACGACTCCAGGAGACCGCGGGGGATCAGCTTCGCCCCCGGGATCGCCCCCTGCTCGAACTCGTCGGGTTCGCGGATGTCGATGAGCGCGATGTCGGATCCGAGCCGCGCCTCGAGGTCGATCGGCTCGATCTCCGAGATGACCTTCTTGGCCTTGGCGACCAGTTCCTGATAGCTCAGGGGCATCGTCTCACCTTCGGCCCCGACGGGGTGTGCAGAGTACAACGATTGTACCCGCGCCCCGATTCCCCACTTCTCGGCTCCTCACGGTCGTCCGACTCCCGCGCCGGGGACCCGCGAACCGTCCCCCCGCCCCCCATTAGGCTCCAAGGTCGATGAAGATCTGTGACAGCGTCCTCGGAGCGATCGGCGACACCCCTCTCGTCCGGCTGAGTCGGATCCATCCGCCGGGCAACCTCGTCGCCAAACTCGAATTCACGAACCCGGCAGGCTCGGTGAAGGAGCGGATGGCGGTGGCGATGATCGACGACGCCGAACGCAGGGGTCTGCTCCAGCCGGGGGGCACCATCGTCGAACCGACCTCCGGCAACACCGGCGCCGGCCTGGCGATGGTCGGGGCGGTCCGGGGCTACCGGGTCATCTGCACCGTCCCCGACAAGGTCTCGGCGGAGAAGATCAAGCTCCTCCAGGCCTACGGGGCCGAGGTGATCGTCACCCCGACCGAGCTCCTCCCCGAAGACGACGACTCCTACTACGGCGTGGCCCGCCGGATCGTCGCCGAGACGCCGGGCGCCTACCAACCGAACCAGTACTGGAACCAGGCGAACCCGGACGCCCACTACCGAACCACCGGCCCCGAGATCTGGGAGCAGACCGAGGGCCGGGTGGGAGCCTTCGTCGCCGGGGTGGGAACCGGCGGGACGATCACCGGAGTCGCCCGGTACCTCCGGGAACGCAACCCCGACGTGGTGATCGTCGGCGCCGATCCCGAAGGGTCGATCTACAGCGCCGGGCCCGACGACGAGATCCATCAGTACCACGTCGAAGGGGTCGGCGAGGACTTCTACCCGGAGACGATGGACCTCGACGTGGTCGACCGTTGGATCAAGGTGACCGACGCCGAAGCCTTCGCCATGACCCGTCGCCTGGCCCGCCGAGAAGGCGTGCTCACCGGCGGCTCGGGCGGGCTGGCCGTCCACGCGGCCCTCCAGGTCGCCGCAGAGGATCCCGAGCGGCTCACCGTCGTGCTCGTCCCCGACACGGGCCGCGGGTACCTCTCGAAGGTGTTCGACGACGACTGGATGCGTGCACACGGCTTCGCCGACGTGCTCGCAGCCGAGGAGCGGGACGCCGGCGGCTGAAGCCCGGTACCGAGGTGACGACGCGTTCGGGCCCCGCCGTGATGGCGGGGCCCGAGACGACATCGGCACCTGGACGACGTGGTGACGGTCATTCACGTCGAATGTCCGCTCCGGGGGGACCAGCTCCGGAGATCGACCAGGCGGGTGGTCCGAGTTGGAGTCGCCACCTCTTCCCGAAGGAGAGCGGCGCCTCGGTGGCTGCGCCGCTCAGCGCTCGGCCACCTCCAGGGTCCCGAAACGACTATGACTCAATCCGGACCACCTCCTTTCTCTGGTGACGGGGATTCTGGCACCTCTCGGTGCCAAAGTGAAGGGAAATCGTCCCCCGGATTCGGCACACCCCGCGAGGGCTAGGGTGCCAGGCCGTGCCCTCCCTGCTCGACATGGCCCTCGCCTGGATCGTCACCTTCGGCGCCGCCGCCCTCCAGGGCTCGATCGGGTTCGGCTTCGCGGTGCTGTCGGTGCCACTCCTGACCCTGGTCGATCCCACGCTGACACCGATCCCCCAGATCTTCCTCGCCCTCCCCATGGCGGTCGCCGCCCTGTGGCGGGAGCGGGGCCGACTCGACGTGACGGGGATCGGCTGGATCGTCGTCGGGCGGATACCCGGTGCGCTCCTGGGGGCGTGGATCCTCGTCCGCATCGACGAACGTCTCCTGTCGGCGATCATCGCCGCCGTGGTGCTGGGCGCGGTCGTCGCCATCGCCCGGGGGTACACGATCCGCCTCGACCGCCGCAACCGGGTCATCGCCGGACTCGTCTCCGGATTCACCGGGACGACCGCCGCCATCGGGGGACCTCCCCTCGCCCTCCTCTACCGAGACGCCGAGGGGGGTGTGATCCGTTCCAGCCTCGGCGCCATCTTCACCATCGGGATCGCCATCAACCTCACCCTCCTCGGCGTCACCGGAGCCATCACCGTCCACGACGTCGTCGTCGCGCTGGCCCTGGCCCCGCCGATGGCGGCCGGATTCGCGGTGAGCGGACGGCTGCTCCACCGGGTCGAGGGACACGCCGTGCGGGTCGGCATCCTCGCCGTGTCGAGCCTCGCCGCGGTCGCCCTCCTCGCCAAGGTGATCGTCGGCGCCTAGGCCTCGGAGTCGAGCACCGTCTCCCCCGACGGCGCCGGGTCCCCGTCGGCGGGCTCCAACGTCACCCAGATCCGGGGGTAGTCGGCTCGCCGCACCCCCGCCCACAACGTCACCTCGCCAGGCCCCCGGAAGGTACCCGCCGAGACGTGGCGCCCATCCGGCGACGTCAACCACAGCTCGTAGTAGGCGTCCGGCCCGACCCGGCGCAGGCCTTCGACCTCCAGTTCCATACGCGTCCCCGCATCGGTGTTCCACCCCGCGACCTGGGCGACCGCCACCGACCCCGACGCGGTGGCACGGAGCTCCACCTCCCAGTCGGGGGCCCCCGGCCGCACGACACCGACGAAGACGACCGCCGCCGCCACCGTACCCACGGCCGCGACCCAGGCCGGGATCCAGCGTCGGCCCCGGACGGGACGCCGGTCGCCGGCCGCGCCGACCACCGTCGCCACCACCCGGTCGCCGAGCTCCGGACTCGGCTCCTCCCACAGGGCCGGGTCGGCGAGGCGCTGCCGGAGCGCCTCGAGGTCGGGGACGGCCGAACGACAGGCGGCGCACGATGCCAGATGTCCCTCGGCGGCGACGGGCTCACCGGCCAAGAGCCGAGCTTGGAGCTCTTCGCAGTTCATGCCGATGCCTCCCGAAGGTGTCCCAGCAGCGCCGCCAGCCGCCGATGGGCGCGATGCGAACGCGACTTCACCGTCCCCACCGGAACCCCGAGCCGCTCCGCCGCCTGCTCATGGGTCATACCCAGATAGTGGGTCGCCTCGATCACGTCCCGCTCCTCATCGCTGAGCCGATCGAGCGCCGATCGGACCTCCCAAGCCTCCCACATCCCCTCGAACGACGGAGGCAGCGCCACGATCTCGACGTCGTCGACCCGATCCTGTCGGTGGCGACGCTCCCGGCGGTAGGTGTCGACGGCCACCCGCCGAGCGATCGCGTACAACCAGGGCGCCGGATCCTTGTCCACGTCGAAGGTGTGCGCCGCCCTCCATGCCTGCAGGAACGTCTGCTGCACCACCTCCTCGGCGAGGGAGCGATCGCCCAACGCCCGCAGCGCCACGGTGAACACGGCCCTCCCGTGACGCTCGTACAGCTCGCGGACCGCCTGCGGGTCGCCCGCTCGGAACCGCCTCATCAGCCTCGCATCGGCCATCCCCGGAGACTACGTGGAGACGTCCCGATTCGGTTCGCGCCTCACACGACGCGGTTCGTCCACTCGCCCCGGCCCCGGAAGGCGTCGAGGTTGGCGACGAACAGCGGGACGAACCTGGAGGCGAAGCGCGGGGTGAGTCCGGCGATGTGCGGGGTGATCACGACCCGTGGATGGGCCCAGAGGGGATGGTCGGCAGGAAGCGGCTCGGGGTCGGTGACGTCGAGACCCACCCCGGCGAGCTCGTCGCGCTCCAACGCGGCGAGGAGGGCATCGACGTCCACGGCAGATCCCCGGCCGACGTTGATCACCCAGCCGCGTCCGAGCGCCCTGAGGGCCCGGGCGTCGATCACCCTTCGCGTCTCGGCGGTCTCGGGGAGGGCGACCACCGCGATGTCCGCTTCGGCCAGCACGTCGCCCAGCCGATCCGGCCCCACGACCCGTTCCGCCACCCCCCGGTAGTCGTCGGGCCGCCGCTTCACCCCGACGACCCGCAGTCCCCAGGCGGCGGCCCGGCGAGCGACCTCCTCCCCGACGGCACCGAGGCCGACGACCGCCATCGTGCGCCCTCCGATCTCCTCCCCGAGGAGCGGCCGCCACTCCCCGGCCCGACGAACCGAGGCCCCCACGCCCCGGGTCAAGGCGAGCAGCAGGGCGAAAGCATGCTCGGCGACGGCAGGGGCGTTGACGCCCCGTGCGGAGGTGAGGACGACCCCGGCATCGGCCAACCGATCGAGGGGGAACTGGTCGACACCCGCCGACAGCGACTGGATCCAACGCAGCGAGGACACCAGATAGTGATCCTCCCAGCGGTAGGTGACCAAGACCGAGGCGGAGGCGAGGGCCGCCGGCAGGTCGGAGTCGTCGGGACACAGCAGTTCGACACCGTCGACCCCATCCAGCGCCTCCCGCGTCCCCGGTACGTGCAGGGGGTGGAGCACGACCCGAACGGTGGACGAAGCCGGCACCGTCGGCTCACCCGCCGATCGAAGCCTTCACGACGTCGAGGACGTCGCCGATCGCCTCCAGGGTCCTGCCCGACGCCCACACCAGCACGATCACGAGGAACAGGAGGCCGACGGCGGTGTAGAGCCACCGGAGGCGGTAGATGAGCCGCTGCTCGGGATCTTCGAGGTAGGAGACCTCCCCGGTCTGCCAGCCGACCCCGGCCGCGGTGGGCGTCGGCGGAGCGACGGCGGGGGTGGAACGAGAGGGCCGACGGAGACGCCGACGGCGTCGCCTCCCCGTCGCCTCCTCCTGGGATCCCGATTCCGGGACCGGGGAAAGGTCGGTGTCGGGTTCGGTCTCCTCGGTCTGCTCCGAGTCCGCCTCCGAAGGGCTCTCGGGACCCGACGGGGTCTCAAGGCCCGACGGGGCGATGGTCTGCAGCGACTGCTCGATGGTCGGCGGTGGGGCATCGGCGGGGGGTTCGAGACCGGTGGCTCGGAACAGCTCCGCTTCGTCGAGACCCAAGGCGGCGGCGATGGCGGTGACGACGGCCGGGTCGCCGGGCAGGGACGAACCCCGTTCCCATGCCCGGACGGTGGAGGCGGAGCGGCCGACCAGCTCCCCGAGACGGGCCTGGGACATCCCGGCACGGTCCCGGCCCTCTTTGAGGAGTTGGGCGAAATCGGTGGTGTCCACACCCGCCAGGTTACCGGGACCTCGTCTCTGCACCACGCGCCCCGGCTACCCTGGCCGGCGGAGGCGTCTGAGCGCCTGGTGGGCTCCGCGGTCTTCAAAACCGTTGAGGGGACGAGACGTCCCCTGGCGGGTTCGATTCCCGTCCGCCTCCGCTACTGCCCGACCACCGCTTCGCCGGTGGTCGCCGACTTCCGTTGGGCGTCGGCGACGGCGATGGCGGTCATGTTGACGACGTCACCCACCTCGGCGTCCCGCTGGAGCACATGGACCGACTTGGCGAGACCGGTGAGGATCGGTCCGATCACCTCCGCCCGTCCCAGCCGGTTGAGGAGCTTGTAGGCGGCGTTGGCGGCGGTCAAGGTCGGAAACACCAACACGTTGGCCGCCTGATCGAGCGGCCCGTGGGGCCGACGGCGACGCAGCAGCTCGGTGACCACCGCCGTGTCCGCCTGCATCTCCCCGTCGACGGGGACATCGGGATGGGCCTCTCGGAAGATCTCCACCGCCCGCCGAACCCTGACCGGCTCGTCCCCGATCGCCGAGCCGAAATCCGAGTAGGAGATCATGGCGACCCGAGGCCGTCGGCCGAACTCCCGGGCCACCTCCACGGCCGCCCCCGCGATCTCCGCCAGCTCGGCGGCGGACGGCTCGATGTTCACCGCGCAGTCGGTGAAGAAGTAGGTGGAGCCGTGGATCACGACTGCATACACCGCGCTGGCGATCGTCCGGCCCTTCTCCAGCTTGATGATCTGCAGCGCCGGGCGGATCGTCTCCGGGTAGAAGGTGGTGAGGCCCCCGAGGACGGCGTCGGCATCGCCCTGCTCCACCATCAACGCCGCGAAGACGTTGGCGTCGAAGACCGCCTTCTGGGCGTCGTCGAGGTCCATGCCCTTGTCCCGCCGCAGCTCGTGGAGCCGCTGCGCGTACCGGGATCGGCGCTCGTCCTCCGTGACGGGATCGATCACCTCGATCCCGTCGAGGGGGATCCGCAGCTCGTGCGAGAGCTCCCTGATCACCCCCGAGTCGCCGAGCAGCACCGGAGCGGCGATCCCCTCGTCGGCGACCCGGCGGGCCGCCCTGATGATCCGCAGGTCGCCGCCGTGGGGATACACGACGGTCATCGGGCGCCGTTTCGCCTGGACGGTCATCGTCTGGATCAGGCTGTAGGTCGCCTGGAACCGTGCCTGGAGCTGCTCCCGATACGAGTCGATGTCGTCGATCGGCGACCGGGCCAGCCCCTCCTCGCACGCCGCCATCGCCACCGCCGGCGCCACCGTCCACAGGACCCGAGGGTCGAAGGGTTTGGGGATGAGGTAGTCGGGACCGAAGGTCAGCCGGTCCAACTCGTACGCCTTCAGCACCGACTCGGGGACCGGCTGGCGGGCCAGCTCGGCGAGCGCCCGGGCCGCCGCCACCTTCATCCCTTCGGAGACGCCGGTGGCGCGCACGTCGAGGGCGCCCCGGAAGATGAAGGGGAAACCCAGGACGTTGTTGACCTGGTTCGGGTAGTCGCTCCGACCCGTGGCCACGATCACGTCGGGACGGGCCGCCTTGGCGTCTTCGTAGGTGATCTCCGGGTCGGGGTTGGCGAGGGCGAAGACGATCGGGTCGTCGGCCATCGAGCGCACCATGTCGGGTGTCACCGCCCCGGCGACCGAGACCCCGACGAACGCATCCGCCCCTTCGAGCGCCTCGGCGAGGGTCCGACGGTCGGTGTCCCTGGCGAAGGAGGCCTTGACGTCGCTGAGGTCCTCCCGGTCGGTGGTGATCACCCCCCGCGAGTCCACCATCAGGATGTTCTCCGGCTTGACCCCCAGCTCGATGAAGAACCGTGCACAGGCGATCCCGGCGGCACCGGCTCCGCTGAACACCACCGTCGTGTCCTCGATCCGGCGACCCGTCAGCTCCAAGGCGTTGAGGAAGGCGGCGCCGCTGATGATCGCGGTGCCGTGTTGATCGTCGTGGAAGACGGGGATGTCGAGCCGCTCGCGCAGGGTCTGTTCGATGTGGAAACAGTCGGGAGCCTTGATGTCCTCCAGGTTGATCCCGCCGACCGTCGGCTCCAGCAGCTCGCAGAATCTGATCACGTCTTCGGGATCCTGGGAGGCGACCTCGAGGTCGAACACGTCGATGTCGGCGAACTTCTTGAAGAGGACGGCCTTGCCCTCCATCACCGGCTTGCCCGCCAGCGGACCAATGTTGCCCAGACCCAGCACGGCGGTCCCGTTGGAGACCACCGCCACGAGGTTCCCCCGGTTCGTGTACCGGAAGGCGGCGTCGGCGTCCTCGGCGATCACCCGGCAGGGCTCGGCGACGCCCGGCGTGTACGCCAGGCTCAGATCCGCCTGGGTGGCCGTCGGTTTGGTCGGCCGGATCTCGATCTTCCCGGGACGGCCACGTTCGTGGTAGTCGAGAGCCTCGGAGAAACGATCGGTCATGTCGGAGTTCCTGGATGGCACGCCCGAACCCTACTCGGCCCCCCTTCGGTTCGGTCCCCGATACGCTCAGAGGATGCGCCACCCCCTCGCGTCGCGACTCTCGGCGGCGGCCCGTGTGGCGTCGTGGATCCTCGTCGGGGCCGCCCTCGCCGCTCTGGCGGTCGCGCTCGCCGCCGCGGCGTGGGCCCTGCTGTCATGAGGGTTCACGACATGGCCGCACATCTGGCACACTGGGAGCGATGACGGAGAAGGAGAACGGCTATCGAGTGCTCGGCGGCTGGCGGGTCGGTCAGCCCCCCGAGGAATCGACGACGAAATCGGGCCTCCTGGTCCCGGCGGGGACCAAGGAAGGCAACGACGCGTTGGCGCTCATCGACGTGAAGACCGGCCAGCGTTTCTGGGCGGTACCGACCGGCGCCTGGCGTTTCATCTGGCCGCCCACCGGCAAGCCCGTCATCGCCGTCCGGGAGTCCCAGATCATCGCCGAAGAAGAACTGGACCACGTCGGCGACGAAGGGCAGTACCTCTGAACCCCGGCACCATCCCCTCCCCGTTGGCCTCCGGGCGCGATACGGTGAAGGCGTGACGATCGAACATCAGGCCCGCCAGCGACGGCGGCTCACGGCCACGGTCACCGACCTCGAGGTCCGCCGCCAACGCGCCCTCCTGGTCGGGCTGGCGGTCGGGAACTCCGACCTCGACGAGCTCTCCCGTTCCCTCACCGAGCTGGCGATGCTCACCGACACGGCCGGATCGGATCCGGCGGAGACCGAGCTGGTCCGCCGCTCCCACATCGATCCGGCGACGCTCGTCGGCCGAGGCAAAGCCGAGGAGCTCGCACGCCTCGTCGACGCCCTCGACATCGACGTGGTCGTGTTCGACAACGACCTCACCCCGGCCCAGCAACGGAACCTGCAGAAGCTGTTCGGCTGCGACGTCGTGGACCGCCAGGCGGTGATCCTCGACATCTTCGCCCAGCACGCCACGTCGAAGGCCGGTTCACTGCAGGTGGAGCTGGCTCTCCTCCGCTACCACCTTCCCCGCCTCCGCGGCAAGGGCACCGAGCTGAGCCGTCTCGGCGGCGGGATCGGAACCCGGGGTCCGGGAGAGACCAAGCTCGAGACGGACCGTCGCCGCATCCAGACCCGCATCTCCACCTTGAAGCGGGAACTGTCCCACCTGGAGGAGACCCGCCGAACCCAGCGCAAGGCGCGCCGTCGCGCCGGTGTCCCGGTGGTCGCCCTGGTCGGATACACGAACGCCGGCAAGTCGACGCTGCTCAACCGCCTCACCTCCGCCGGGGTCCTGACCGAGGACCGCCTCTTCTCGACCCTCGACTCCACGGTCCGCCGCCTCAGCCTCCCCGACGGACCCGACGTCCTCGTGTCGGACACCGTCGGGTTCGTCCGACGCCTCCCCCACGAGCTGGTAGAGGCCTTCAAGTCGACCCTCGAAGAGGTCCGCGACGCCGACCTGCTCCTCCACCTCGTCGACGCCTCCGACCCCGACCCGGAAGGTCAGATCGCGGCCGTGCGCCTGGTCCTCGCCGAGATCGAGGCCGCGGACGTCCCCGAGCTGCTGGTCCTCAACAAGATCGACCGGACCCCCGCCCCGGTCCTCTCCCGCCTCCAGAACGTGCATCCGGAGGCGGTGGCGATCTCCGCCCTCACCGGAGACGGGGTCGACGAGCTCGTGGCGACGGTGGCCGATCGGCTGCGGGATCGCATGGTGCTCGTCCAGCTGCAGGTCCCCTACGAACACGGAGAGGTCACCGCGGCGGCGCATCGTCTCGGCGAGGTGGTGGCGTGCAAGCACGACGCCGAAGGGACGGTGCTCGACGTCCGCCTCCCACCGGAGGCCCTGGGAACCTTCGAGGAGTACCGGATCGGCTGACGCGTCCGGGCCGCGGCCCCCACGACCGCGGCCCGGAACGTCGGCGCCGTCGAATCAGACTTCGTCGTCGCCGATCGCAGCCCGAAGCGCTCGAACGGCTTCGTGGGCTGCGTCCCTCGCCCCCCGGAAGGCCTGGCGGGCTTCGACGAGGTCGTCGTGGGCCTCCCGGATGACGCCCTGGGCCGGATCGGGCCAGTCGGACGGGGTGAGCGGAAGCACCGCCGGGGGCACACCTTCGGCCAGGCCCTCGGCCTCGTCGACGAGCGACTCCATCCGCTCGAGCGCAGTCTCCGCCTCGGAGACGTCGTAGCCGGCTTCCTCCGCTCTGGCGATCGCATCGGCGATCCTGGCCGCCGCCTCGTCGAAGCGGTCCGCCAGATCGCCCATGGCGTCGGCGATCAGCACCTCCCGAACCTTGGGGGTGAGGAGCACATACACCCGGTAGTCGGTGGCGATCTTGGGGATGAGAACCCGCAGCTCTTCGGCGGTCTCGGCCGCTTCGATCTCCTCGGCGAGGCCGCTGAGACCCGTCGCCGCCCGGCTCAGCTCACCGAGGAGGTCCTCGGCGTGTTCGGGTTCGACGTGCTCATTCGACCGAACCTCTTCCTCCAGCCGGGCGATCCGATCGAGCCGCCGGTCGATGGCTTCGAGGGCCCGGGCCTTGATGCCGGCGAGGTCCCGTTCGGGCCGGATCTCGGACCGTTCGGCGACGGGTGGCCGGGCCTCTTCGACCTGGGCGACGGCGGCCAGCGGCGTGGCCGCCACCAGGACGAATCCCACGGCCGCGGCGATGATGCTTCGTCTGATCATGGCAGGTCTCCTTCTCCTTCGTTCATGTCGAGGGAGCCCAACGCGTCCTCGACCTCGTCGAAGAGGGCATCGAGCTCGGACAGATCCACGTCGACCTCGGGGACCGTGGTCGTGGTCGTGGACACCGGCACCGTCGCGGTCGTCGTGACGGCCGAGGCGCCGAACGAACTCGAGACCGACGACGTCCCGTCCGCGGACTCCACCACGGTCGCCACCGGGACGACCGGCGACGTCCCCGGCGATCCCCCCGACGTCGCGCAGCCGGCGACCAGCAGGAGGGCCGCTCCGAGGATCCGCTGCATGTTCTGGCTCCTTTCGCCGTCGATGACGACACTCTCGGCGGGAGGGGTCAGACGGCGATGAGCCCGATGTGAAGAAAGTGTGAGGGGTCAGCCCCGGGCGGCCATGGCGGCCCCGACGATGCCCGCCTGGTTGCCGAAGGCGGCCGGGACGATCTCGGTCTCGGCCTCGAGGTACGGACCGAACCGGTCCCATCGTCGGCTCACCCCACCTCCGATGACGATCAGCTCGGGGGAGAACAGCCGAACCAGATGCTCCAACACCCGGTTCACCCGGGACGCCCACTCCTCCCAGCCGAGGCGTCGCTCCTCGCGAACCCGGGCCGCCGCCCAATCCTCGACCGGTGCGTGGCCGTCCAGCTCCAGATGCCCGAGCTCGGTGTTGGGGACGAGGACCCCGTCGGTGAAGAGGGCGCTGCCGATCCCCGTCCCGAAGGTGAGCACCAGCACCACCCCACCCCTCCCCCGAGCGGCCCCGTGGGTGACCTCGGCGACCCCGGCGGCGTCGGCGTCGTTCACCACCGTGGTGGGCAGACCCGTCGCCGCGGCGAGGAGCGCCTCGGCGTCGGTCCCGATCCAGGCCGAGTCGATGTTGGCGGCGCTGCAGGCCACGCCCCCGCGAACCACCGCCGGCAGCGTACATCCGACCGGGCCCTCCCATCCGAACCAGGCGGCCATCTGGGCGACGGCGGCGGCGACCTGCTCGGGGGTCGCGGGCCGGGGCGTCGGGATCTCGTGGCGATCCGCCAGGAGCCGCCCCCGGGTGACGTCGACGACGTTCCCCTTGATCCCCGACCCGCCGACGTCGATGCCGAGCACCCGGTCGGTCATGCCGGCCTCCTCGGCGGTACGAAACCGGCACCGACCGTGTCGGCGATCGCCACCACCTCGCGATCGCCGTAGGCCCGACCCACGACCTGGACGCCCACCGGGAGCCCCCTCGCCGTCAGCCCGGCGGGGGCCACCGCCGCCGGCAGGTACGAGACGGTGGCGATCCCCGCCCAGAACAGCTGGTCCCAGTAGTCGCGGGTCTCGCCGTCGACGACGAGGGTGCGGCTCGACAGCTCGGAGTGGTCGTGGGCGAACGCCGGCAGTGGAGCGACCGGACAGACCAGCACGTCGTACCGGTCGAAAAACCCCTCCCACTGCGCTCGCAGCCGGTGACGTCGTTCGTCGAGCGCCAGCCAATGTCGGTGACGCTGGGCGACACCCTTGACGAGGAGGGCCGCGCGGCTGTCGTCGGTGGGATCGAGGGTCTCGACGGCGGCGTCGGCCGATCGACGAACCTCCGCCGGGAACCCGGACGCCATCGTCCCGTACAGGAGCGGGAGATACAGCCGGTGCGACGCCGCCAGATCGGGAAGGCCGACGGGTTCCGTCTCGACCCTCGCCCCGGCCTCCTCCATCCGCCGAACCGTGGCGTCGAGCACCGCCGCCACCTCCCCGCCCACCGGGCACCGGGGATGGTCGAGCACCGCCGCCACCCGGAGGCCGCGGAGGGTGGCAAACCGAGGTGCGGGCAGCTCGACCCGCCATGCCCGGTCGTCGGGCTCGTCGGGCCCGACGAGGATGCCGAGCGCCAGCGCCAGGTCCCGCGCGCTCCGAGCGAGCGGTCCGGCCACGGCCAGATCGGCCCGGCTCCGGGTCCCGGGAGGGCCCGGGACGTGGCCCCGCAGCGAGACGACCCCGTAGCTCGGTTTGAGCCCGTAGACGCCGCAGCAGTGGGCCGGGTGGCGGATCGAGCCTCCGATGTCGCTCCCCACCTCGAGGGGAGTGAACCCGGCCGCGACCGCTGCCGCGGAGCCTCCACTGGAGCCTCCGGGCGTGAGCTCGGGATCCCAGGGGTTCGCCGTCGTGCCGTACACCTCGTTGTAGGTCTGGAGGTCGCCGGTGAACAGGGGGACGTTCGTCTTCCCGAACACGATGGCCCCCGCCCTTCGCAGCCGGGCCACCACCGTGGCGTCCCGTTCGGCACGGTTGCGGAGGAGGTCGGGCGAGCCCGAGGTGGTGACCAGGCCCTCCACGTCGAAGGCCTCCTTCACCGTCATCGGCAGACCGTGGAGCGGACCGGTCCAGTCTCGACGAGCGGCGGCGTCGTCCGCCCGACCGGCCGCCTCCCGTGCCCGTTCGAAGTCCCGCACCACGACGGCATTGATCACCGAGTCGTCACGTTCGATCCGTGAGATCAGGGTGTCGAGGAGCTCCCGGCTCGAGATCGTCCGCGCCCGGAGCGCGCCCAGGAGCTCGGTGGCATCGGCGACGGCTACCTCCACGCCCGTCACGCTAGCGCGCCGCCACCTCGGCTCCTGGAGGCCACCTTGCAACCCTGGGTTCCCAGGGGGAGCAGGATCCGCAACCCTGGGTTCCCAGGGGTGACGAGTCCCCCTCCGCACCCACGGAAGCGCAACGACCCCCGGTACCCTCCCCTCCGATGGACACACGAGGGGACATCGGGATCGTCGGACTCGGGGTGATGGGCCGCAACCTCGCCCTCAACCTCGCAGACCACGGCTACACCGTGGCGGTCTACAACCGAACCGCAGCCCGCACCCGGGACTTCGTCGCCGACGACGTCGCCGGACGGCCGGTGATCCCCACCTTCGAACTGGAAGAGCTCGTCGCCACGCTCCGCGCCCCCCGCATCGTGCTGCTCATGGTGGCGGCGGGCCCGCCCGTCGACCGAGTCGTCGACGCCCTCACCCCCCTCCTGGACGAGGGCGACATCATCATCGACGGTGGGAACTCCCTCTACACCGACACCATCCGCCGGGTCGGTGAGGCCGAACGTCGCGGGCTGAGATATGTGGGAATGGGGATCTCCGGCGGTGAGGAGGGCGCCCGGTACGGTCCATCGATCATGCCCGGAGGAACCCCGAGCGCCTGGGCCCACATCAGGGACATGTTCCAGGCGATCGCCGCCAAGACACCCGACGGGACGCCGTGCTGTGACTGGGTGGGGCCGGACGGGTCGGGCCACTACGTGAAGATGGTGCACAACGGCATCGAGTACGGCGACATGCAGCTCATCGCCGAAGCGTACGACCTGATGAAGGCGTCGGGCATGACACCGGCGGAGATGGCCGACGTCTTCGAGGGATGGGGCCGCGGCGTCCTCGACTCCTACCTGATCGACATCACTGCCCGCATCCTCACGGTCACCGACCCCGACGGCGTGCCGGTTCTCGACCGGATCCTCGACGCGGCCGGGCAGAAGGGGACCGGGAAGTGGACGGTGATCTCCTCGATGGAGCTCGGCCAACCCGTGACCCTCGTCGCCGAGGCGGTCTACGCCCGGATCGTCTCCTCGCTGGTCGACCAACGCCGGTACGCGGCGACGAAGCTCCCCGGCCCCGAACGTTCACTGCCGAAGATGACCGACGACATCCACGACGCCCTCTACGCGTCGAAGATCGTCTCCTACGCCCAGGGGTTCATGCTCATGGCGGCGGCCTCGGCGGAGCACGACTGGGATCTCGACCTCGGTCGCATCGCCGAGCTCTGGAGGGCCGGGTGCATCATCCGCGCCCGGTTCCTCGACGACATCTCCGCCGCCTACCGACGCCGACCCACCCTTCCCAACCTCATGCTGGACGAGTTCTTCGCCTCGGCGCTCTCGGACGCCCAGAGCGGCTGGCGGCGGGTGGTGGCGGAGGCGGTGACCCGCGGGCTCCCCGTGCCTGCGTACGCCACCGCCCTGACCTTCTACGACTCGTATCGATCGGAGCGGCTGCCCGCGAACCTCATCCAGGCACAACGCGACTTCTTCGGCGCCCACACCTACGAACGAATCGACCGTCCCCGAGGGGAGTTCTTTCACACCGAGTGGACGGCCCCCGAGCGGGAGCGCCATCCCAGGTCGTAGACGGCGTCACCCCTCGCTCGGGGTCCGAGCCTCGAGGAGTCGCCGGATGTCGTCGACGACCATGTCCGGGCGACCCACCAGCTCGGCCCAGGTCACCCGGACCACCACCCATCCGTGGGCGAGTGCCTCCCGGTCACGTCGACGGTCCCGTTCGAAGTCCGCCCGCCGAGTGTGCCAGCGCCGGGAATCCCATTCGATGCCGACACCGGCACGCGGGTAGGCGGCGTCGAACCGACGGTGCGGCGCCCACGGGATCGGAAACTGGAGGTGCGGATGCGGCAGGCCGCCGCGGAGCAGCACCGACCGTCCCTTCCGCTCGATCACGGTGAAGGTCACCGCCGGGATCCCCGAGCGCTCGGCGAGCACCGTCTTGATGAGCGCCGAGCCTCGCTTGCCGCGCCGCGCCAGCTCGTCGGTGATCTCGGCGATGTCGGCGACGCGTAGCCTGCGGGCGGCGATGAGCTCGTCCACGACCTGTTCGAACAGCCGTGGATGCAGGACGCCGGCGAGATCGAACACCGTCCGGATCAGCGTCGTCACCGGAAGGCCCGCCCGTCGTTCGATGTGATGTTCGGCGAGGTCACGGGTGCGATGGACCTTCACCCCGGGGAGACGGTGGGCGGCCGAGGCGTGGACGGTGACCGACACCGGCTCGGCAGGCACCATCGGGATCGCGTGGAGCTCGGCGGCCGACTGGTGCGAGACGACGGCACCCCGAAGACCGAGCACCGCACCCCACAGCAGGGAGCGTCGATCGCCGGGCTCCACCAGCCGATAGGCGTCGCCCGGCTGCCGAACCCAGGCTCCGGTCCGGAGCCGGTACTTGATCTGATCGGGCGTGAATCCGAGGGCGAGCGCTTGGTCGCGACCGATGACCCCGCCCTGGGCGAAGGCAGTCTGCAAGATGTTGCGCTCGATGGCGATATGTGAACGTGACATGCGTCGATGATGCGGCACCGGTGTGACAGATCGTCGCGAGACGAGATTCGGCACCGAACCCTGGGTCGTGGAGGGAAGTGACCACCCTTGGGAACCCTGGGTTCGCCGGTCGATCTCGGCGGTGATGTCATACCGGGGGCAGACCGTCCACCGGCACTGGCTCGCTCTCGTCCACCTCGTCCCGGCGAACGCCGAGCAGGAAGAGGATGGCATCGAGGTACGGCACCGAAAGCGAAGTGTCGGCAGCGTCCCGAGCCGCCGGCTTGGCGTTGAACGCCACGCCCAACCCTGCGGTGGCGAGCATCTCGACGTCGTTCGCCCCATCCCCGACCGCCACCACCTGATCGAGAGGAATCCCTTGCTCGGCCGCGACCTCCCGCAGGATGGCCGCCTTCCGCTCCCGATCCACCACCGGCCCGATGATCCGACCGGTGAGTCGCCCTCCTTCGATCTCCAACTCGTTGGCGACGGCCCGATCCACACCGAGGTCCTCGGCGATCCGATCGACGAACACGCTGAAGCCGCCCGACACGATGGCGGTCTTCATGCCCATCCGCTGCAGCGTACGGATGAACGTCCGGGCTCCCGGAGTCAGCCGGATCCGCCGCCGAACCCGCTCGAGGGCCAGCTCGTCCAGACCCGCCAGGCGACGGACCCGCTCGGCGAGCGCCTCGGCGAAGTCGAGCTCGCCTGCCATCGCCCGGGCGGTGATCTCCGCCACCTCGGCTTCCACTCCGGCCTCCGCGGCCAGCAGGTCGATCACCTCGTCCTGGACGAGGGTCGAGTCGACGTCGAGCACGACGAGCCGCTTCGCCCGGCGGGTCAGTCCCTCGGGCTGCACGGCCACGTCGACGCCGTGGTCGACGGCCACGGCGGACAGGTCGGCCCGGATGCGGACCGGATCACCGCCCCGCACACCGATCTCGTAGGACACGACCGGGTAGCGGGAGAGGCGGGAGATCCGCTCGATGTTTCCGCCGGCGTCGGCGATGGCCTGAGCCACCGCCCCGAACGCCGCCGGGCCCACACCTGGCCCGATCACGGTGACCACCGTCTCCACGCCGCGTTCGGGCGGCGCGTCTTCGACGACCTCGAAATCGATGTCGAGACCCGCCTGCCAGGCGTGGAACAGCAGGTTCTTGATGGTCGACCGACCCTCGGGCACGGCGATCAGCAGCCCCAGGGCCAGCCGACCGCGAACGACGACCTGCTCCACGTCGTAGAGCTCGACACCTTCGGCAGCGAGGACCTTCATCAACCCGGCGGTGATGCCGGGGCGGTCCATCCCACCGACACGAACGAGGATCGTCTCGGCCACGGGGCCAGATTAGGGACCGCGTCTCTCACGAACGGAACCCAGGGTCCCCGAAGGCACCCCCTCCCCCACCGAACCCAGGGTTGCCGGGTCGGCGACACGCCCCCGACCCAGGGTCCCCAAAGGCACCCCCTCCCCCACCGAACCCAGGGTTGCCGGAACGAGGGCCGCGTAACCTGGGGGCATGTGCGACACCGTGGTGGTGCTCTCTCCCAAGGGCGTGCTGTTCGCCAAGAACAGCGACCGCGACCCCAACGAGGCGCAGATCGTCGAACGGCATCCGGCCGCCGACCATCCACCCGACTCCCTCGTCCGAGCCACCTGGATGGAGATCCCCCAGGCCCGCCACACCCACGCCGTCATCCTCTCCCGGCCGTTCTGGATGTGGGGAGCCGAGATGGGAGCGAACGAGCACGGGGTCGTCGCCGGCAACGAGGCCGTCTTCACCGACCAGCCCTATGAAGAGATCGGCCTCACCGGGATGGACCTGCTCCGGCTGGGCCTCGAACGGGGCCGGACCGCCACCGAGACGGTCTCGGTCATCATCGAGCTGCTCGAACGACACGGCCAAGGAGGGGGATGCGGACTGGAGCGTCCATCGTTCACCTACCACAACTCCTTCATCGTCGCCGACCCGGAACAGGCCTACGTCCTCGAGACGGCGGGCCGTCGATGGGCGACGGAAGAGGTCCGCACCGGGGTGAGATCGATCTCGAACGGCCTCACCATCCCCGGATTCGCCGAAACCCACTCCGATCGCGTCAAGACGAGGCTCTCCGCCTGTCGGGTCCGACGTGCCCGCACCGAGGCGAGCGCCGCCGAGGCCACCGGCCCCGCCGAGATGTTCTCGGTCCTCCGAGACCACGGCCCGACCCCGCGATACCGTCTGCTCACCGGCGGAATGGACGCGCCCTGCATGCACGCCGGAGGCCTCGTCGCCTCCTCCCAGACGACCGCCTCCTGGGTCTCCGACCTGACATCGGGTCTGCACTGGGTCACCGGGACCGCCGCCCCGTGCACGGGGATCTTCAAGCCGGTCCGGGTGACCGAGCCCGTGGACCTCGGCCCCCCGCCCGACGACCGTTTCGACCCGAACACGGTGTGGTGGCGTCACGAACGCTTCCACCGGACGGTGATGCGGGACCCGGAAGCGGCGTTCCCCCGGTTCGAAGCCGAACGGGACGAGGTTGAACGGGAATGGTTGGCCGACCCCCCGCCGACCGACGAGGCCTTCGAGATGGCCGAACGGCTCGCCCGCACCTGGCTCGACCGGATCGGCCAGGTCGAAGACCGACGACCCTGGTGGGTCCGACGCTACTGGGCGATCCGCGACCGGCGGGCCGGCCTCCCCGATGCCAAACGACCGGCCGTCGCCGACCGGTAGCATCGCCGGGTCCATCGACCAGAGGTCCACGTGTCCGACAACCCCCACCGTCTGCCGCGCACCGTCATCCCCCACCGGTACGAGCTTCGGCTCGAACCCGACCTGGTCGCCGCCGCCTTCAACGGAAGCGAAGAGGTGACGGTCTCGATCCGGGAACGCACCGACGAGATCGTGCTCAACGCCGTCGACCTCGACATCGTCGAGGCCGCCGTGACGATCGACGGTCGACGGATCGGCGCCACGGTCTCCTACGACGAGCCCAACCAGCGGGCGACGCTGCACCTCGCCGAGCCCGCCGGACCCGGAGAGGGAACGGTCTCCCTCCGGTTCTCGGGGATCCTCAACGACCAGCTCCACGGGTTCTACCGGTCCACCTTCACCGATGTCGACGGGACCGAGCAGGTGATCGCCACCACGCAGTTCGAAGCGACCGACGCCCGACGGGCGTTCCCCTGTTGGGACGAGCCCGACCTGAAGGCGGTCTTCTCGATCACCCTCGTCGTCCCCGACGACCTGCTGGCGGTCTCGAACGGCCCCGAGATCGCCCGCCGACCCCTCTCGGACGGTCGCGTGGAGATCCGGTTCGCCGACACGATGAAGATGTCGACCTATCTGGTGGCCTTCGTCGTCGGACCCTTCGACGTCACCGAGCCGGTGGACGCAGGCGGCGTCCCCCTGCGGGTCGTCGCACCCCGCGGCAAACTGCACCTCGCCGACTACGCCCTCCGCTGCGGCGAGTTCTGTCTCCGCTACCTCGCCGACTACTACGGGATCGCCTACCCGGGTGAGAAGGTGGACATGGTGGCGATCCCGGACTTCGCCTTCGGGGCGATGGAGAACCTCGGATGCATCACCTTCCGGGAGAGCGCACTGTTGATGGACGACGAGTTGGCGACCACCTCGGAGAGGCTTCGGATCCTCGACGTGATCGGCCATGAGCTCGCCCACATGTGGTTCGGCGACCTCGTCACGATGGAATGGTGGGACGGGATCTGGCTCAACGAGGCCTTCGCCAGCTTCATGGAGTTGAAGGCGACCGACGCCATGCGTCCCGACTGGAAACGCTGGCTGCTGTTCGCCGCCTCCGAACGGCCCTGGGCCTTCCAGGTCGACGCCCTCCACAGCACCCGCCCCGTCGAGTTCGAGGTGCGGTCCCCCGACGAGGCGAACGAGATGTTCGACGCCCTCACCTACGGCAAGGGATGCTCGGTGCTGAGGATGATCGAACAGTTCATGGGCGAGGACGCCTTCCGCGACGGGGTCGGGCGGTACCTACGGAACCACGCCTACGCCAACACGGTCACCGAGGATCTGTGGGCGGGTCTCGAAGGGGCGTCGGAGCTCCCCGTCGGTGAGATCATGGACACCTGGATCCATCAACCGGGGTTCCCCTCACTCGCCGTCGAGGTCGACGACGGCCTCCTCCGCATCCGGCAACGACGGTTCCTCACCCTGGGCGACGACGACGGAACGATCTGGAAGGTTCCCGTGCAGCTCCGCGGTGAGCGCGGGGGCAGGCCCTTCCGGCGGAAGGTGGTCCTCACCGAGGGGGAGACCACGGTCACCGTCGACGGTCCGATCGACTGGGTGCTGGCGAACGCCGGAGGGCACGGGTTCTACCGGGTTGCCTACGACGAACGACTGGGGAAGGCGCTGATCGACAGACTGGAGGAGCTCGAAGACCTCGAGCGGTACTGCCTGATCGACGACGCCTGGGCCTTCGTCGAAGCAGGGACCCTGACCGCCGCCGCCTACCTCGAGCTCGCCGCCGCCTACCGTGACGAACGGGAACAGGGGGTTTGGCAGACGATCTTCCGCGGCCTCGGCGCCCTGGGCCATCATCTCGTCGACGATCGCCACCGACCCGCCTTCCGACGCGTGGTCCATGAACTGCTCGCCGTCGTCGCGGCGCGGCTCGGCTGGCAGCCCAGGGCGGATGAGGACGACCGGTCACGGCGGCTCCGAGGCCAGGTGGTGGACGCCCTCGGCCGTATGGTGGAAGACCCCGACACGGTCGCCCGATGCCGAGAGTTGTACGAACGGTGGCGGGACGACCGCTCCGACCTCGACCCCGACGTCGCCCAGGCGGCCCTCTTCACCACCGCAGCCCACGGGGACGACGACACATACACCGCGATGTTCTCGATGTACGAGTCGGCCTCCACCCCCCAGGACCAGCTCAAGCTGCTGCTGGCGTTGACGCTGTTCGACCGGGAGTCGACCGTCGAACGCACCTTCGAAGCGGTCCTCGACGGACGCATCCGGAGCCAGGACGCGGCATGGGTGGTGGGCCGTCTCCTCGGCGGGAAGGCGACGGGACCCTACGCCTGGGGACGGGTGAAGGAGCGTTGGAAGGACCTGGTCGCCGCCATGCCGCCCCTCACCGTGCGCAGGATGCTCGAAGGCGCCTCGGGTGCTCCCGACCCCGGTGGCCTGGCCGCCCTCTCGGATCCCGAGGTCGCCGCCGACGTGGAAGCCTTCTTCTCCGATCGGGAGATGCCCGGGGCCCAGAAGGCCCTCACCCAGTCCCTCGAACGCCTCCGGGCCAACGTCGCGCTTCGGAGCAGGGAACGGGACCGGCTTGGTCGGTATCTCGCCGGGCGGGCCTGAACACGAACGATGCCCCGGCGATCGCCGGGGCATCGTCGTCCGAACCGGTCGGCGTCACTTGAGCTCGACGGTGGCGCCGACGCCTTCGAGGGCCTCCTTGGCCTTCTCCGCCGTCTCCTTGTCGACCCCCTCGAGGACCGGCTTGGGGGCGTTGTCCACGAGGTCCTTCGCCTCCTTGAGGCCGAGGCTCGTCAGCGACCGGACCTCCTTGATCACCTGGATCTTCTGGGATCCGGCGGCGACGAGCACCACATCGAACTCGTCCTTCTCCTCGGCAGCCGCCTCGGCGGGCGCTCCGGGCGCTCCGGCGGCGGCCACCGCCACCGGGGCGGCTGCGGTCACGTCGAAACGCTCCTCGAACGCGTCGAGGAACTCCTTCAGCTCGAGGACGGTCATCTCCTCGAACACACTGAGCAGCTCTTCGGTCGTCATCTTGGCCATGGTTCAGTCCTCCTCACCGTCGGCTTCCGCCGCCGGGGTCTCATCGGGGGTCTCGTCCGAGCCCGTGGGCTCGTCGTCGGGAGCGGTCTCGGCGTCGGCCGCAGCCTCCGCGTCGGCCGAGGCCTCCTGCGGGGCGGGCTCCTCCGACGGGACCGAGTCGCCGTCGTCGGATGGCGATCCGGCCGGGACCTCCCCCGACTCCTTCTTCTCGAGCAGCTGCGAGAACATCGAAGCGGCGTCGCGCGTGAAGGACGACAGCAGCCCGGCGAAGTTGGCGAGCGGCGCCTTCGCGGCGCCGGCGATCTTCGCCAGCAGCACCTCGCGCGGTTCGATCTCGGCGAGACGGGCGATGTCCTCGGGTTTGAGGATGTTGCCCGAGAAATACCCCGCCTTCACGACGAGCTGGTCGTGCTCCTTGGCGAAATCCCGCAGGGCCTTGGCGGCGCCGACCGGATCCTCCTGGGCGAACGCCAGCGCCATCGGACCGGAGAGGTACTCCCCGATCCCCTCGATCCCCGCGGCATCGGCGGCGAGCCGCGCCAAGGTCACCTTGACGACCTTGTACTCGGCCCCCGCCTCCCGCAGGCTGCGGCGGAGCTGCTGCATCTCGCCGACGTCGAGCCCGCGGTACTCCGTCAGGAAGACCGCCTCGGCCTGTTCGAGCCGTTCCCTGATGTCCTCGACTGCCCGGACCTTCTCAGGTCGTGGCATTCGCTCCTCCTCACATGTCATGAGCTCCTCGGCACGCGACCAGGAGCTCGATGGGAGCGACCTGCGCTGGCCGGACGAATCCGTTTCGGCGTGGGCACCAGCGGTCTCGGGCCGAGGATCTCGGAGTTGCAGCGGGCATCGTACGGACGGGTGTCGCCCTGGTCAAGACGGGACTCCGCGAAGGAGCCGGAACAGGGAAAGAAGAGGGGGTCTCTGGGTCCGGGTCCGGCTCGGGCTCGGCTGCCAGGTCCACCGTCTTCGGGCGCCCGCACTCGCTGCGGGGACAGGGTAGGGGCTGTCTCCCGCGTCGGGCACCCTCAGCCCGCCGGACCGGGTGTTCCGGGTGTCCGTGGGCGGGGGCGGTCAGGAGACCCGCCCAGTCGTCCTCCAGAGACCCCCTGTCCTGGGACCACTATCGCGCCCCGCGGCCCCCGTGTCCAGGGAAAAACTGGCAGCGGACGGGTGTTCTCGTCAGCGGGCCAGCGCCGCGACCTCGTCGAGCTTGCCGACGTCGACGTGCACACCCGGCCCCATCGTCGACGACACGGTCAGGGAGCGCACGTAACGGCCCTTCGCCGAGGCCGGCCGGGCCCGTAGGACCTCCGACGTGATCGCCGCCAGGTTCTCGACGAGCTGGTCGAGGGAGAAGGAGACCTTGCCGATCGGGACGTGGACGTTCCCGTATCGATCGTTCCGGTACTCGATCCTCCCCGCCTTGAACTCCTTCACCGCCTTGGCGATGTCGGTGGTGACGGTCCCCGCCTTCGGGTTGGGCATGAGTCCCCGAGGACCGAGGATCCGCCCCAGCTTCCCGACCTCCGCCATCATGTCGGGAGTGGCGATCGCCAGGTCGAAGTCGAGTTCACGCCCTTCGGCGATCTCGGCGGCGAGCTCCTTTCCCCCGACCACGTCGGCGCCCGCCTCGGTCGCCTCGGCATGGCGGTCGGCGGGGGCGAAGACCGCCACCCGCAGCTCCTTGCCGGTGCCGTGGGGCAGCGACACCGTCCCCCGGACGAGCTGGTCGGCCTTGCGGGGATCGATCCCGAGGCGGAAGACGGCCTCCACCGTCTCGTCGAAGTTGGCGAAGGCCAGGGTCTTCACCAGATCCAGGGCCTCCTGGGCCGGGTAGGCCGCGTGGCGGTCGTAGCGCTTGGCGGCCTCTCGATAGCGTTTCCCGTGCTTCGGCATGGTTCCTCCTGTGGTTCCGACGGAAGCTCTCCGAGGAGCTTCCTCCCACGACGGTGCCCCCTCAGGGGCGGTCTCGTTCAGTCGGCGACGGTGATCCCCATCGACCGGGCCGTGCCCTCGACGATCTTCATCGCCGCCTCGATGTCGTTGGCGTTGAGGTCGGGCATCTTGATCTCGGCGATCTCCCTGATCTGGGCCCGGGTCACCGAACCCACCTTCTCCCGATGGGGCTCCGGCGAGCCCTTCTCCACCCGGGCGGCCTGACGGAGCAGGGCCGCCGCCGGCGGGGTCTTCGTGATGAAGGTGAAGGACCGGTCCTCGTAGATGGAGATCTCGACGGGGATGATCATCCCCCGCTGATCGGCCGTGGCGTTGTTGTAGGCCTGGACGAACTCCATCAGGTTGACGCCGTGGGGACCCAGCGCGGTCCCCACCGGCGGTGCCGGCGAGGCCTGCCCGGCCGGGAGCTGCATCTTCACGACAGCAGCGAGCTTCTTCCTACCCATGTTCTCTCCCGTGGATCTGGCGGCTCCGCCGCTAGTTCTTCTGGATGTCCTCGAATCCCAGCTCGACCGGGGTGTCCCGGCCGAAGATGTTGACGAGGACCGTGACCTTGGACTGGTCGAGGTTGATGTCCTCGATGATCCCGTTGAAGTCGGCGAAGGGCCCGGTCACGACCCGGACGCTCTCGCCCACCTCCCAGGCGGGCTTGAAGCGAGGCTTGACCTGCTCGGCCTCCTCCTTGACCCCGAGGAAACGCTCCACCTCCCGCCGGCTCAGCGGGGTCGGCTTGTTGTTCCCACCGACGAACCCGGTGACGCCCGGTGTGTTCCGAACGGCGTACCAGGAGTCGTCGTCGAGGATCATCCGAACCAGGATGTACCCGGGGAAGACCTTCCTCGGGACCGTCACCTTCTTCCCGTTCTTGATCTCGACCACGTCCTCCATGGGGATGTGGACCTCGAAGATCCGATCCTCCATGTGCATCGACTTGATGCGGGTCTCCAGGTTCGCCTTCACCTTGTTCTCGTACCCGGAGTACGAGTGGATGACGTACCAGTCGCCCGGCAGGTCGTAGGGGCTCGGCGGCTTCGGAGCCGGCGTGGCCTCCTCGCCGAGCGTCTCGTCGGCGCCCCGGTCTTCGATCTCGGTCACCTCGGACATCACACCCTTCCGATCACGATGAGGACGGCTTCTTTGAGCACGACGTCGAGCGCGAAGATGACGAGGGTCAGGGCGACGGTGGTGATCACGGTGACGGTGGTGAAGGCCACCATCTGCTCACGCGTCGGCCACGACACCTTCCGCAGCTCGACCCGAACCTCGTGGAGGAACGTGACGACCCGCTTCCACAGGGGCGGACGCGGCTCACCCGGCCGGGTCTTCCCGGCCGACGGCTGGGGCCGGCGCTTCCCCTCTTTCTGCTGCTGCTTCTTCTGGCGCCGTTCCTCCTTCTCCATGAGGCGGCGCATCTCTCGGTTCATCGGTGCTTCCTTCGAGGTTGGGCGATGTCTTCGTTGGGTGGTGTCTTCGCAGGGGTGGAGGGACTCGAACCCCCAACCTCCGGTTTTGGAGACCGGCGCTCTAACCAACTTCGAGCTACACCCCTAGGGGGCCGAGGGCGGGAACCGTCAGTATACGGATGGCCTCGATCCTCTGTAAATCGTAACCGACCCGCGGCCCTCGTCATTTCCCCCGGCCCCGGTCGGCTTCTACGGGCTGGAGTCAGCCGGCGGCGAGACGGCGGCGGAGCGAGAGGGCGACGACGACCGACGCCGCCACCACCACCACCGGCACCACCGGCACCCGACGACGCGGGGCCGTCACCCCGGAGGAACGCTCGATCCCGGCCGCGAAATCCCGCGGTGCCGTGTAGCGGACGGCGCCGAGGGCGGCGAAGCCCCGGCGAAGGGCACGACCCCGGGCGACCTCGGCCTGGCAGCGCAGGCACCCCGAGACGTGTCGAGCCACCGGCGCGAC
>Ga0256839_1000364_pt1 | contig 58742 bp, 57 predicted proteins | sample 354166metaG_FD_185968 | JGI IMG/M metagenome (GOLD analysis project Ga0256839, IMG submission 185968) | Hydrothermal vent microbial communities from Mid Atlantic Ridge, Atlantic Ocean - 354-166 | ecosystem: Environmental > Aquatic > Marine > Hydrothermal vents | place: Atlantic Ocean: Mid...
CCTTACTCACTACTCCTTTCAAAATTTCAATCTCAAAAAAGTATCGCAGATAAATCTGACCGCCTAAAGGCGGTGGTTTTAACCTTAAAGGAGACTAATAAACTACCCCGCAGCAAGCTGCGGGTAATTCAACCCAGAGAGATTAAAATAGCCTAGAAAATTATTCAATCGGCACATAGATTTCCGTCAGTAAATTTTCAGGCGCTACTTTCATCGGGTCTGTAAGATAAATTGAAAAACTGGGGTGATGACCAAGAGTATTTTCATTGTTGGAATGCCAATCGTTGTATATGTAATCATACGTGTAACATAATTCCGCATACGGGCCTTGGTGTATAAACGTTGCAAAACGACCTCCCGGAATTAACTTTACCCCAACGTCCCCCTGTGCTTTATAGTTTTGGTTAATTGTGATACAGGCACAATAACGGATTTTTTCTTCATGTGTGAATTCCGGCATATCATACGTGATGCCAATATTTGTCGTTTGACTGGTTATAAGCTGTTTGGAATAGGCGTATTGCATCAAACCAGACCATGCACGATTTGCTGCATCTTCATAAGGGCCAACTTTCAGCACAAATAGTACTTTTTGGGCGGGTAAAAATTTTATTTTCATGTCAATAATATTTTTACCTTTTTTTGATTCGTCGATATAAACAGAGCACATGCCATTAAAAACAGGAATATTTTTTTTATCTCGGAAGTCACTGGGTGGACACCCAAAGTGTTGTTTAAAAGCTTTTGTAAATGCGGGAAAATTATTATATGAGCTGGATTCAGCAATATGTTGAATTGTTTTTTTACTGTATAATAACTGCTTGGCGATATTCTCTAAACGTAGCCTTTTAACATACTGGTGAATTCCTTCCCCTGTATGAGACTTGAAAATTCGGGAAATATGATAATGAGAAAGACAGGCCACATTGGCTAATGTTTCCAAATCCAGACGGTGTGATGAACTTTCAATATTATTATCGATATAATCAATAATAATATTAACGCGCTCTTTATAGGATGATTTCGTCGAATTTTTATGGGGCATTGTTTTCCTCCTTGAAAAATAAATTTCTGCCTTTTATTTTTTAATCAGCGTATTATCGTGATTCAATATACAGGACATACCTATAAATTCAATTCTACAATACTACCAATAAAAAAACTGATTACTTTAAGCTTCCATAGTACAAAAAATGGGCAGCTGTGATACCCACTCAAAAAAATAATTAAATTATAAAATACTGAAGTTTTGTTTAGATATTTTCAAATAACCATTTTTTTCAAAATACAAATTTTCAATTGAAACCTATAGGCTGCCTAGAAATTTAAAACTATGTTTATTAACTCTTTGCGATCTCTCAAGGTATACGAAAAGTTTAGCTGTCGTCTGCAATACTCTGCTATATTTTTAACACTATTTTTTACTCCAAGCATTTCCAGTGGTGACATACCATTAAAACCACAGCCATCAGAAACTACCGGCTTAATACAAGATACAATACATGCGAATAATCAAACCAGTATATTAATACGGTCAGACTATGCCCAGTTTTTGCAAAAAACTCCCTGGACATGTGGGCCAGCTGCATTACGTTTTATTCTCTCACATTACAACATCAATATCACAGAATCCGAACTGGCGAAATTATCAGGAACAAAAAAAGGTGTAGGCACCACATTATTAAACTTGAAACAATCCGCAGAATCTCTTGGGGTAAAAACAAAGGGCCAACACTGGAATTGGGCGCGTTTGTTGCAGGAAAAAAACCCTGTTCTTGCCTATATTAGCAATAGCCATTATGTAGTGGTCTTGGCAATCGATACCCAAACCGTGATTTTTTTTGATCCCGGATCAGGGAAATCCACTCACAGTAAAGAAAAATTTTTAAGTATTTGGGGTGGAATTGTTTTAGCTTTCCCCCCGAAAACACTGGAATTCTCTTCGCCTGCGCTTTCACTCATGTCACTTGACCCACAAACATCCAGGCTGACACTATCCTTAAAAAAAGCAGTAGAAACCGCTCTTGCCAATGGCACAGCAATTAAAGCGGCAGAAGAGAGGTTACGACTCAGTCAAACACAACATGACTCAGTGCTTGCCAACTACACACCCAAAACTGAGCTGGTTTTCTCAAGCAGCAGGGAACTCAACGAGATAAACACCAACCAAACACTCAATACAACAACCCAAAATAGGCATGAAGCAAGATACCAATGGACGATGGATAAGCTGGTTTCCAACACACTGGGCGGAAAGCTAAGCACTACGGTGGATATTGGCATTGTGATGAACGATCTGTCCGGTGATACAGCAAGAAATTTCTCCAACCCTGGGAAAAGTGAGAAACAATATACACTCGGGCCAGCTATCAGCATTGACTATTTGCAGCCACTAACGAAAGATGGGCGCATCGCGGGATACTCTCCCCTATCAAAATCACTCACTACTTGGCGCACAGCACAAAACCAATATGATCTTGATAAGCAAAATATAATTTTCGACGTCATTGGCAACTATTATAATTTTATCAAAGCAATGCAATTGGTAAAATTTACGGCAGAAAACCTCAAACAAACCCAGAAACAGTTGGAAACAGCAAACATTCAATTCAAGCTAGGGAATTTAGCCGAAATTGAAGTATCTAAAATGGAGGTACAGCTTTCCAGAGACCAAAGCAACCTTATTGATGCGGAAAGAAACTATAAGTCCTCTCAGGAACAGCTGGCTATACTGATTGGGAAGCCTAATGTAAAGCGCATCAACCCTGTACAAAAAATAAACTATAACCCCATGGACGTTCATCAGGACAGTATGATCAATAAAGCGCTGGAAGAAAGAAAAGAACTGAAGAGTTTTCGCTACGCTAGAGAAAGTCTCAACCTTGATCTGTCTAATGCAAAGAGCATTAATGATTCATCTTTGGCTTTGACTGCATCATTTCAACGTAAAGGGGAACAACGTAGTGTCAATGAGGCCTTAAACGGGCTTGAACAGGATTCTTGGCGTATCGGCGCAACTCTTACTATCCCTCTCGATGATAATGGCACAACAAAAAGCCAAACAGCACAAATATTATCTCAAATTTTCGATCTGTCCATCAACATAAAGAGAGCAAAAGATCAGATTGTCTTTGAGGTTAATGAAGCTATCAGAAATTTGCAATCCACCAAAGCTAGGTATGAAATACTTGAAAAAACACTAAAGCTTGCACAAGAAAACTTAAGTATTGATGAATTACGATTTAGCCGTGGCGTTATTGCCAGTAACGATTTACAGCGAACACAATTAGAGCTATTGCAATTGAAGGTTGACCGTTTCAGCGCACTGGTCGATTACAAATTATCCGAGATTGAATTAACCAAAGCCGTCGGTGTACTAGGAACAGAATCCCTGTAAAACATCATGAAAAAAACCGCCATCAGTATCGTAATCATCATATCAGCCATGCTGATTTATTACCTCCCAACCTTTAGCTCAAATATAGCTCCCGACGAAGACCTTCATCAGGTCGTAACAGTTTCGGCCAGTTTTAAAGATATCACGCAAAAAGTAAAAGGGCGTGGGAAAATTATTTCAGCGAAAAGCGATGAAATATGGGTAGACGATGTCACTGACATAAAAACAATTCATGTCAAACAAGGAGAAAAAATAAAGGAAGGCCAACCTCTGGTCACGCTTAAGGATCATGAAATAAAAAAAGAGAAAAACAATGCCACAATGGAAAAAATCACTGCGGAATATAAGCTCCGAGAGTTAGAGCGTGGTGAAAAGTCAGAAAGTATTGTAACTGCCAACCGAGAAATGATGCTCTCAAAAATTGAATATGAGAAGCAGCAAAAAGAACAAGAAGTATCCAAAGAATTATTTAATGCCAAAGCGATTTCTTTTAAACGCTACGAAGAATCCACCATACAACTAAAAAAAGCAGAGCTTCGTTATACCGGTGAACAGGCCAACCTTCACAGATTACGCGATAAACAGGCTGTCGATATAAAAGTCGCTAAACTGACTTATGAGAAAACCAAAATTATCTATGCGGAACTAGCCGAAAAGGAGCGAGACTTGGTTAAAAGAGCCAAATTTGACGGGAAAATTATCAAACTTAGAAAAAAATCTGCCAATAACTCCGGAGAAAAAGAGCCGCTTATAGTCATAGCCGACCCTGAAAGAATGCAGGTTAAACTTCAAATTGACACCTATGATATTGCCCGTGTTCGTGTCGGCCAGACGGTAGAAATATTTCTTGAAGAATATGGGCAAGTGCTAACCGGTAAAGTCAATGAAGTAGGAATGGAGGTCATTAAAAAACAAGCCGTTTTTGGTGGAGACAGTCCCAACATTATAGAAGTAACAGCAAATATCATTGGCAGTAAACCCGACGGCCTGAAATTGGGTACAGAAGCCGAAGCAGAAATTATTGTTGCTAAAAGTATAAATAAACTGGTACTGCCTATAGAGGCTATTCTCGAAGAAAATGGCAACGCATTTGTGTATAACGACAACCAAGGGGTTGCTGAAAAAATATACGTGCAAACCGGTCTGAGTGATGCAGAGCATGTCGAAATCATTCATGGTATTAGTGTAAACAGTAGAGTAATCACAACCGGGAATATTGGGTTGAAAAATGGCAATAAAACTATCGCTGTAATCGCGCCCCCACCCACCCAAAAATTTTCCGTTCACGATGACTCGAAATTTTCCAATGACGGCACAAATAATATGTTTAAAAAGTTCGGAGCTGCCTTTAATGAGCAAGGTGATGCAAGCAGAAAATCCGTCTCAGATGATGATTCATCTTTTTCGATTAACACCCTCAACCCGGAGGATTTCTCAGAGTTCGATGATTTCGAGGGGGAGTTTGCATCCTTCCCGGAAAACACATCTCCTCGACTTATCACCCCATTGGATTAATGCAATGACCATTTTGAAATAGATGGGAATGCAGCGAGAATTTTTATGGAAGCAGTAATCATTGCTCTCTGGAATATTGTTGCCAACCCGTTGCGAAGTTTTCTGACGACAATCGGTATCGTCGTCGGTATTGCGGCAGTCATTGTGGTAATAGCAATTGGAGAAGGAAACCGAGAGGTCATCCAGAATAAAATCAAACTAATGGGAGCAAACCTGCTTGCCATTACATTACAAAACTCTGAATTCGATGAGGGGAAAATAGAGTCTGGACTGCCAGTATTTGTTGATGCAAAGGCCATCGAAATATTAAAAAATAAAATTCCAGCTGTCGAAGCAATTTCACCTGTTCTACGTATAAACAGCCGTTTTAAATTCCAGAGCAAGTCGGTCGAATTTTTCCTGAATGGTACATATTCCGGTTATCAAACAGTCCGAAGTTTTAAGATTCTTGCTGGGCGGTATTTTTCCACATTCGAAGAAAAACACAAAAAAAGGGTTTGCGTACTCAGCAAATCAGCTGCACAGCGCTTATCCGTCAGGGGGCAGAAAATTCTCAACCAGAATATAGTTATTGATGGCAGAAGATATAAAGTCATCGGCATCGTTAATGACTTACCTCCCCTACAGAACAATGCAAAACCTGAACAAGCCTATATACCGTATTCGGTGATGAAAAAAGAGTGGCCTTATCTTTTTCTGGATACCGTATATTTAACTATTGAGAAAAACCACGGGATAGAAGAAAACATCGGAAAGGTCGAATCTATACTCAAGCAGATTTATGGTGAAACAAGCAAAAACTGGGTCAAAGGAATGACAGACCTGTTAAAAGGCGAGAAAGCCATCATTATGCAAACAACACTCATTATCACGGGTGTTGCCAGCTTGTCATTATTTGTTGGTGGAATAGGCATCATGAATATCATGCTGGTAACAGTAAAGGAAAGAACCAAAGAAATTGGAATAAGAAAAGCCATCGGCGCGACCGACACAAGTATTCTCCATCAATTTCTCCTGGAGGGAGTAATACTGTGTATTTTAGGTGGTGTCGTTGGCACTGTTTTTGGTATTACCTGCGCACAAGTGGTCGCCGAATTAATGGACATCCCGGTAAAAATATCCTGGTCAGCCATTATTGTTGCTTTAGTATTTTCCTCTGCCGTTGGGCTTTTCTTTTCGCTTTACCCGGCAGCTTATGCATCCAAGCTCTCTCCTGTAGAAGCATTACGCTATGAATAAAGCCTCATTTTTTCAGATTCTACTTGTAGTTTAATTGACTATGATCAAGCTAGAAAATATAAGTAAAGTCTACCCACCACAGTTACATGCGTTGGAAGATGCGAGCCTCTCTATAGCGCAAGGTGAGTTTGTTGCCATCATGGGGAAGTCAGGGTCTGGAAAATCTACATTAATGAATATCATCGGTTTTTTGGATAAACCGACAACGGGTCGCATGGAGTTTTTATCGCAGGATGTAAAAGCATTAACGCAAGCCGAGCTTGCCGAGCTTAGGTTGCGTGAAATTGGTTTTGTTTTTCAAAATTTCAATTTGCTTCCGCGCCTGAATGCATGGCGAAATGTAGCCCTACCTATGGCCTATGCAAAAACCCCACGACAAAAAAGGAAGGAAAATGCTTTTCATTTGCTGGAACAAGTCGGTTTAATTGATCGTGCTTCTCATCTACCCAACAAATTGTCTGGGGGCGAGCGTCAGCGTGTTGCCATTGCCCGGGCTTTGGCCAATGACCCGAATATAATCATCGCAGATGAACCCACGGGAAACCTAGACAGCAAAACCGGAAAAAATATTATGGACATGTTTTGTCAATTGCATCAGCAAGGGAAAACATTGATTATCGTAACGCATGATGCCTCTATTGCATCATATGCCCAAAGAATAATTACTGTTCATGATGGGAGAATCACCCACGACTCCAAGCATGGTGATCAAAATGTACTAAGTGTCAACGTATCCGCGTAATTGCTGCCTGAGAGTCTGTCCGATTTAGAGTGAATCTACTCCAGGAAAGATATTCAGCTCTTTCCCGGGCAAAAAAAAACCGCTACCGGAGGGAGGGGGGAAGGTAGCGGCCGGAACACCTCGAAAAAGTTCAAATAACCCTGGGGGGATTGCTTGAAAGCCTCTTGAGGAGTGGGTCTACTTTATCTCAGACAACTTATTCTTGGAACTTATTAATTTATATTTGTTAATCTCATTAAAATATAAGCGATCAGTTGCAGAATTTAGGTTTAACTCCTTTCAGTGGAAACGGGCTTTAGCAGTAGCGAGCGCCCAGACATTGTGTCCGGCGCAGGCAGCCCCAGCAGGTACAGCACGGTAGGGGCAATAGAACTAAGACCTGCACCAATACTGAGCTGCCATGGAGTATCATCCATAACCAAACACGGTACAGGATAGACCGTGTGCTGGGTCTGCGGCTCACCACTGACGGGATCTACCATTTCTTCACAGTTACCATGATCAGCAGTGAGCAACACTGACCAATTAGCAGCATTTGCGGCATCCAGCACACGACCGACTTCACGATCCAGCGCTTCCACGGCAGTGATTGCCGCTGCGGCAATACCACTGTGTCCCACCATATCGCCATTAGCAAAATTCACCACAATAAAAGCGTAGTCTTCACTGCTCATGGCGTCAATAACCGCATCAGCAACTTTATCAGCATTCATTTCCGGCTGTAAATCATAGGTGGCTACTTTCGGTGAGTCGATAATTCCTCGAGTTTCACCTGCAAAAACATCACCCCTACCACCATTCAAAAAATAGGTGACGTGAGCGTATTTTTCAGTTTCAGCGCAATGAAACTGGCGCAAACCTGCGCAGCTAATCACCTCGGCCAAGGTGGTACGTGGCCGCTCCTGACGAAAAGCGAAAGGTAGATGGTACCATTCGTCATACTCTGTCATACAGGTGAGATTGAGCGGACTGAAATCACCCCGGTCAAAAGCGGTGAAGTCGGGTCGGTACAGCGCAGCGGTCAACTGCCGCGCCCGGTCTTTGCGGAAGTTGAAAAACACCACCGCATCACCCCATTGGGTGATCTCACCACCATTGATCACCGTTGGCAAGATAAATTCATCATTAATATCAGCCATATAAGCCGCATTAATGGCGGCTTTGGCGGTATCAGCATTCTCTCCTTGCCCGCGCACAATGGCCTGCCATGCCAATTCAATACGCTCCCAGCGATTATCCCGATCCATGGCGTAATAACGACCGCATACGGTGGCGATACGACCTCCGGCTGCTTGCAAAGCCGGTTCAATCTTTTGCAGATAATGCAATGCGGATCTGGGTGGAGTATCACGTCCATCGGTAAACATGTGCAACACCGGACGCACGCCATTACGACGACACAATTCCACCAATGCCAGCAGGTGTGAAAGACTACTATGCACGCCACCTTCTGATACCAAGCCCATCAAATGCAGCGGGCGTTCACTGTTGCGTGCAAATTCAGCAGCAGCAGTGAGTGCAGCATTATCAAAAAAACGGGTATCATTGATGGATTCGTCAATGCGTACCAAGTCCTGCTTTATAATATCGCCACAACCGATGGTGAGGTGCCCTACTTCCGAATTACCCATTTGTCCATCGGGTAATCCCACAGCAGCACCAGAAGCTTGCAATAAGGTATGCGAGTAATGGGAAAAATAGTGATCGAGACGCGGTGTATTCGCTTGAGCCACTGCATTGTTCAGCTTACTGGGGTTCACCCCAAAGCCATCGAGAATGACCAGTAGTACGGGTCGGCGGGGAGGTTTTGTAGTCATATTCGGATGCCCTGGCAGAGTCAGTGGCTCCCTGAAACTCAGGAGTTTCTACACTATCGGTTGAAACAATAGCAAAGTTAAGAAATGTGTACACCCCTGCGTATACTCTCTAAATCCTGCAAGTGTTCGTGCTTGCAGGATTCAGGTAGCCAACAAATTCATTAAGGCGCGACAGAGCCGCGAAATACCGGTAGAGGGATCAGCTGATGAGAATATCCCAATCTGTAGTTTGCAAGATCATGCCGCGCACGGTTTCACGCAACCAGCCATCAAAAAAGTCGATAGGGTTGTAATCGTCGGTTAACACGATAGCCGGTGTGCCCTCCGGAAAGGTAAACTGCCTCCCCAGGTTGGTCGATATCATGCGCTGCACACTGGCATGTGTTTTAAAATTGGCACGGCCTGCCTGCAAGCTACGCACAGGGCCTTGATAAGCCATGAGTACAATATTACCAATACCCGTTTCGGAGTTTTGTTGATCAAAGGCAGGAAACACACCAACTTCATCAAATGCCGCGCGCACTGTTTTGATGACCGAAGCTGTCATGTAGGTTTCTTTTTCCAGGCTGCCTATTAAATTTACCGCCAGCACGCCACCCGGTCGCAGACGGTCACGCATCAAGGAAAGTGCTTCAACACTGAGCAAATGAGCGGGAGTCACATCACCATTGAAAACATCCAACACGATATAGTCATAACGTCGGTCAGTGCTGTTCAAATAGTAGCGTGCATCTTCGATAAACAAATCACCCGTATGCTGAAAATCAAAGTAGTCCTGCGCAATATCAACCACAGCCGGGTTGATATCAACCACATCACAACTAATACCCTGTTTTTCATACCACGTAGGGATTGCACCCAAGCCCAGACCAATCACCAAACAATGCTTACCTTCAGGAACCAACATATACGATAAAAACTGTATAAAGTAGTTATATTCATAGATGGACTGATTATCTGCCAAATCAATACCGCCCTGAATCATGCCGTCGATGATCATTTCCCGATAGCGTACTTCGCCATAACTGTAATCCACCACCTTGATATCACCGTAATAATTATCCACACGATGTACCAAATCCACCTGAGTACCATCGGCCATGGTGCGTGATACCGGCGTTTGTGGCTGATAAAGCAAAAAGGGGAAAACCAATGCCAGCACAGCCAGCCAGCGCCGCTGGAATGCGACAAAATAAATCACCGACAGGCTGATCAGCAAACCGCCAGCAAGCGCAAAAATCTGATCCACGCTCAGATAGGCAATCAACACAAACCCGGTCACCACCGTGCCAACCGTACTACCAAGCGTTGACAGGGCATACAAACCACCCACTACGCGACCAATATTTTTCAGTTTAGACGCCGTAAGTTTAACCAGATAGGGTGAAACACACCCCAGCAATAACAAGGTCGGCCCAAACAAAATCAGCGTGCTGGCAAAGGCACCGCCACGCAAACCCAACGGCAGACAGGCTTTGAGTACCGGGCCTTTTAACAGGGGGATCAACAAAACCAGTAAACCGGCAATAAAAATAATGCCGTATAATACTTCTGGCCGCTGAAAACGGTCAGACAACATGCCACCGATAGCATAACCACCGGACAGCGCCAACAGGGTTACCGTAATCAGCGAAGTCCAAACAAACAGACTGACACCAAAAAATGGCCCCACCACACGAGAGCCCAGCACCTGAACCAACATCACTAGGGCACCGCTAACCACCGCAGTGAAAAGCAAATAAATGAGAAGTGATCGATTACGATCAGCATGTTGTGTATCAGTCATATTTCGGATTAATTCGTTGCTTTGAGATTATTTTTATAGTCGCGCTGATGGTAACAGAGCACGCAGCATGCCGCTAACACCTTTGAGCATCATTCATCCTCCTAAATTACTACGTGGAATCGTAGCAAAAGTGGCTATGGTGCGGAAGATAAAAGACTTTTAGATTTTGTGCTACAGGCGTTCACCGTGGATTCACGCAATTAATTGAGGGTAATCGACACACGGCTACCTATTGAAAGCCCCAGGCTATGGGCAGCACTGCCTTGATTGATCGCAATTTCCATGAGCCCATTAGCGTTTTCATAACAAAAAGCCTGTCCCACGGCCACGTCACAGAAAGTATTTGCCCGCACAACAATATGTTCTCCGACCTTCAGCGAGTCTGTTGAAGCAATCTGATTGGCACGTACACCCGTTATCGCATTGCCATAATGGTCTATGTAAATCACTTCAGGTAAATCATTGGCAACAGCGACTGGCGGAGACCGGTCAACCTGTACACCCTGCGGCATTTCATCGCGGGCTAGGCAAGCAGCCACTGGAGCAAACAGATCTCGACCGTGAAAACTGTTGCTCAGATTTTCCGGTCGCCAGGTAATTTCCCAATAGACAACATCGGCCTGTGCCAGCATTGCCCGTGCAGCCAACACATCAAACAAACCATTCTCCGGCCCCACACACCAACGTCTCCCGATATTAATAGCAATAGCTTTGCGGCGCACATCTCCAACACCCGGATCTACAACACCCAATAGAATGCTGTCAGCAGGAAATGCCGCACTATATGCTGCTAACAAATGTGCCGAGGCCCGCATATTAAAACGTGGCGCATTATGCAATAGGTCAATGACCGGGATTTCCGGCGCTTGCTGTACAAGCACCGCTTTCATTTGCCCCACGTAGGGGTCATCACTGCCAAAGTCAGTAAATAACACGATCATTGGTACGTTTGTTTTTGCTGAGAGTGCATGTGTTATTGCCAGCAGAGTATCGCATTTGATCGAAATTAATGAGTTGAATTTACTGCGAACGTCCGCGACTAAATTTAACTTAAAATCCGCCGTTGAACGGCCTGTAGAGTGCGTTGAATTTTGTGGCTGGCAAGGAGCGATGAGGAGTAATAGCTCGCTATTGCGACGATGCGCAACGCGGCCCGACGCAAAAGGCAACGTGCTATACCGGTCATAGCGGCTCACCCAGCAAGAGCCCAACAAAAACTCAAAATATAATATTTAGCAGTGTGTTACTACACCTTCTAAGCGATCGACTGCGAAATTTAGGTTCAACTTACATGAGCAACGCAGCAGACTATTCACATTCCTCAATCCAGGCCAACTGCACCCCTTCAAGAATGCGCTCACCACAGCGTTCAGGGACATCATCAAACTCATTCAAAGCTAGAACCCAGTCACGTAAATCCACAAAATTCACCGTTTTTGGATCCACATCCGGGTATGTCTCATCCAACGCAATGGCAATTTCCAGGGAGTCTGTCCATTTCAAGCTCATCATATTTTCCTATCGTCAGTGGTTTTCGGACACCATATTAATGGTGTACTTAGGAATTTCCACCACCAGATCCACCGTACCCACTTTCGCTTGACAACTCAGGCGTGAATCTGGTTCCAGCCCCCAGGCCTTATCCAGCAGATCATCTTCATCTTCAGTGGATTCTTGCAGCGTATCAAAACCTTCACGAATAACAACATGACAAGTAGTGCAGGCACAGGATTTTTCGCAGGCATGCTCGATTTCGATGCCGTTAGCCAGCGCGGCGTCACAAATGGTCACACCACTTTCAACTTCTATTACAACCCCTTCGGGGCAGATTTCTTCGTGTGGTAAAAAAATGATCTGAGGCATTAGGTTCTCACTAAAAAACTAAAATTCATCGACTTTATGGCCCTTCATTGCTGACTGGATGCTCTCGTCCATACGTCTCGCGGCAAAATCCGTACTAGCTTTGTTTAAAGACTCAATGGCCTGTTTGATTTTCCGTGGATCATCGCCGTCACGCACCTGGCGTAACCCGGTTAATGCCGCATCAATCTGGGCCCGTTCTACATCGGCTAACAATTGACCATCCGCAGCAATAGCTGATTCTACGGAGTCAATAATACGATTCGCTTCCACTTGTTGCTCACGCAACATGCGCGCTGTGATGTCTTCCTGCGCATGGCTCATGGATTCACGCAGCATGGTTTCAATTTCACCATCCGTCAAACCAAAAGACGGTTTGACCTGCACCGTGCTTTCCACTCCTGAAATTTGTTCTCGCGCAGTAACAGAAAGCAGACCGTCTGCATCCACCTGAAAAGTGACACGGATGCGTGCATTACCCGCCACCATAGGAGGAATACCACGCAATTCAAAGCGGGCCAACGAGCGACAATCACTCACCAACTCACGCTCACCTTGCACAACATGCACCGCCAGAGCGGTTTGCCCATCCTTGAACGTAGTGAAGTCCTGGGCTTTGGCCGAAGGAATAGTGGTGTTGCGAGAAATAATCTTTTCCACCAGCCCCCCCATCGTTTCAATACCCAATGACAGAGGGATCACATCAAGCAATAACATTTCATCATCAGGCTTGTTGCCTACCAGAATATCTGCCTGAATCGCAGCCCCTGCGGCCACCACTTTATCGGGATCAATATCCACCATGGGTTCACGGTGAAAAAATTCACCCACTCGCTCGCGTACCCGTGGTGAACGTGTTGATCCGCCTACCATCACCACATCTTCGATTTCATCCACACTAATCCCGGCATCACGCAAAGCGCGACGACAGGATGATAAGGTCTTTTGAATAAGTGGATCAATCAGCTCGTACAACTGCACGCGCGTTAACTCGCCCTGCCATGCCTTGTCATCATTTGTAACAGACAAAAAAACATGCACGGCATCTGCGTCAGACAAGGCTTCTTTTGCCCGACATGCCTCCAACAAAATAGCGCGTGTCTGTCCAGCTGAAATAGTGGACGGATCAAGCCCAGCTTGCTGTATCAACCATTCCGCAATAGCACGATCAAAATCATCACCACCCAACGCCGTATTACCCGCCGTGGACATCACCTCAAAAACCCCACGATTGAGTCGCAAGATAGAAATATCGAAGGTACCACCACCCAGATCATAAACGACATGCACGCCTTCTGAACCCTTATCCAGACCGTAGGCCACTGCCGCCGCCGTGGGCTCATTCAACAGACGCAACACCTGCAACCCGGCAAGCTGGGCTGCATCTTTGGTGGACTGTCGTTGCGCATCATCAAAATAAGCGGGCACGGTAATCACCACGCCCGTTAATTCACCACCCAGTGTTTCTTCAGCACGCTGTTTCAGGTTTTTAAGGATTTCTGCCGACACTTCGACGGGGCTGATGTCTCCCGCCACAGTACGAATGCGCGGCACAGAAAAATCACTGTCAACAAAATCATATTCACGGCGAGAACAACCCTTGCAGATATCCGCCAAACCACGTCCAACGTAGCGTTTTACCGAGCTAATGGTATTGCGTGGATCACTGATCGCTGATTGTTTAGCAATGGCTCCCACTTGTGGCGCACCTGTCTCACGATAACGTACCACCGACGGTAACAAATGCGCACCGTGTGCATCCGGCAGAGTTTCTGCCTTGCCACTGCGTACCGAGGCCACCAGAGAGTGAGTTGTACCCAAGTCGATGCCCACCGCCAGCTTGTGCTGATGCGGTTCGGCCGCCTGACCGGGTTCACTGATTTGCAGAAGCGCCATATAAAATATCTTGAGATGTGTTGTTAATTGTTTTGAGCGTTAAAAACGATAATGCTGTGCATAACAAGGAAACCGGCTGCACAAAACCCACTAATAATCACCTAATTCATCTTCCAGGGTTTCAACTTCTTCATTCAGACGCCGAAAAAATTGCAACTTCCGACTCACATCCCGTGCCTGCTGCAAAGACTTCGTACTGGTTTCACTCAACAAACTGGCCATTTGCGTGATTAATAACTTGTCATGCACAGCAATATCACTCGCAATAACATGCAACTGCTGGACAGGGTTCGCACTGTTTTTCACTTCGGCCAAGCGTTCACGCAATTCCATTTGCTCCATAAGAAAAGCGCCGTCAAAGGACGTGTCGGCATCATCCGGGGCAACGCCCTGCAACTCCAGTAAATAGCGCCCCCTTAATAAGGGATCTTTTAATATTTGATAGGCTTCATTTATGCGCGCGGCCATTTGTACTGACAAACGGCGTTCAACCTCTGAGGCATTGGCAAATTTGTCAGGATGCACAGCACGCTGCGCTTCACGATAACGTACAGACAAAGCGTCCAAATCAACATCAAAGGAAACCGGCAAGTCAAATAGCGCAAAAAAATTGCTGGAAAGATCCACCGTTTGCATACAAAAAACCGAAGCCGTTAAACCGTGAAGCTTTCGCCACAACCACAGTTATCTTTTACATTGGGGTTGTTGAATGTAAACCCCTCATTCAAACCTTCTTTACCGTAATCAAGCTCGGTGCCATCGAGATAAATCAAGCTTTTGGCATCCACCAGAACGCGCACGCCGTTGTCTTCAAATACCTCATCATCACTGCCAATTTCATCCGCAAATTCGATAACGTAAGCCATACCTGAGCAACCGCTGGTTTTTACACCCAAGCGCAAGCCAACACCCTTACCTCGGTTTTCAAGAAAACTGAGAATACGTTCTGCGGCTGATTGCGTTAATGTTATCGACATTATGTTATGCAGCGTTGCCAGGATCATCGGTATTACCTGCCTTACCACGAAAATCCTCAATGGCCGCCTTAATGGCATCTTCCGCCAATACCGAGCAATGAATTTTTACCGGCGGCAAAGCCAGCTCTTCGGCAAGATCCGTATTTTTAATCTGGCCCGCTTCTTCCAGGGTTTTACCTTTCACCCATTCCGTCAGCAAAGAGCTGGACGCAATTGCAGAACCACAACCATAAGTTTTAAAACGTGCTTCTTCGATGATGCCATCATCACTGACCTTGATCTGTAAGCGCATCACATCACCACATGCAGGCGCACCGACCATACCGGTACCCACAGAAGGATCATCCTTTTCCATCGTGCCCACGTTACGTGGATTTTCATAATGGTCTAAAACTTTTTCGCTATATGCCATATCACACCTTCCTTATCAGGCAGTTTTATTCACTGCTTTATATTTCAAAATGTTAATGTGCTGCCCATTTCACCTGAGACAAATCGATGCCTTCTTTATACATATCCCATAATGGTGACAGTGCCCTCAGCTTTTTAATGGCCTCACGCACATGAGCAATTGCGTAATCAATATCCTCTTCTGTGGTAAATCGTCCTATGCTGAAACGAATGGAACTATGAGCAAGCTCATCATTACGTCCCAGAGCACGTAACACGTAAGAGGGCTCCAGGCTTGCCGAAGTACAGGCCGAACCGGACGATACCGCCAGATCTTTCAACGACATGATCAGGGATTCACCCTCAACGTAATTAAAACTGATATTAAAAATGTTTGGCACGCTCTGGGTCATATCCCCATTGACATATACTTCTTCGAGATCTTTCACGCCAGCATACAAACGGTCACGCAAGGCGGCAACGTGTGCTTGATCTTTGACCCTGTCTTCTTGGGCAATACGAAAGGCTTCGCCCATACCAACAATCTGATGTGTGGCTAGAGTGCCTGAGCGCATACCACGCTCATGCCCACCACCGTGAGTCTGTGCTTCCAGGCGAATACGAGGTTTACGACGCACGTACAATGCCCCCATGCCTTTGGGGCCATAAATTTTGTGTGCCGAAAAAGACATCAGATCAACTTTTACTACGGACAAATCAATGTCTACCTTACCCGCACTTTGCGCAGCATCCACATGGAAAACAATACCGCGAGCACGGGTCAATTCGCCAATGGCACCGATATCCTGGATCACTCCCAACTCATTATTGACATGCATAATAGATACCAAAATGGTGTCATCACGCATTGCCGCTTCCAGTTTACCTAAATCAATCAATCCGGTAGGTTCTGGGTCGAGGTAAGTGAGATCATACCCCTCACGTTCCAGCTGGCGACAGGTGTCCAGCACGGCTTTGTGCTCAATCTTACTGGTAATGATGTGCTTGCCTTTTTTGGTGTTTTTTCCACCATAAAAATGTGCAACGCCTTTGATCGCAAGATTATCGGACTCGGTGGCTCCCGACGTCCAGATGATCTCTTTAGGGTTCGCATTGACCAATGCCGCAACCTGTTTACGAGCCTCCTCAACAGCCGCCTCAGCTGTCCAGCCATAGGCATGGGAACGCGAAGCTGGGTTGCCGAACTCACCATCCGGAGTTAAAAATTGCACCATTTTTTTCGCGACACGAGGATCCATGGGCGTGGTGGCCGCATAATCCATGTAAATGGGACGTCGATTCGAACTTGTCATTTATTTACTACCCTTACTTTTCTCAATTTAACGTTTTTTAAGATACTGGATCAGGCACAGGCAACAGTGGAAAAACTTTGCAAAACACGCGCTTGCTGTTTGAGACAATCAATAAAGCAGTCTATTTCATCGCGTCGTGATGCCTTGCCCAAACTGACACGAATAGCCCCGCGTGCGCGCTCCGGCGTGACGCCCATGGCCAGCAACACATGACTGGGTTCCACTTCACCGGTACCACAGGCAGATCCACTGGACACTGCCAGTCCTGCCTGATCAAGATTCATCAGCAGGGTTTCACCCTCGATCCCTGGCAACGCAAAAAAACTGGTGTTCGGCAAACGTTCTGCCTGTTGACCGAAAATACACGCCTGTGGCAACTCTGACCGCAAACGCGCTTCCAGATAGTGATGCAGCGCTTGCGCTTGTGCATGACGCATGGATAATTCAGTCAGCGCCAATTCCGCTGCCTTGCCAAACCCCGCAATAGCCGCCACATTTTCAGTACCAGCACGGCGCGCCTTTTCATGGCCTCCACCGTGCAGCACAGGCTCCATATCCACGGCCTTGTCAACGATTAACGCACCCACACCCTTAGGCCCATAAATTTTATGTGCAGAAAGGCTCATCAACTGTGCCCCACTATCGGCAAAATCCACCGAAATCTTACCGGCAGCCTGCACCGCATCAACCAGCAATGTGGCACCAAACTCACGCGCCAGTGCCGCAACCGACCCAACATTGTAAATGACACCTGTTTCATTGTTCGCCAACATCACCGCCACTATTTTTGAGCAGCCTGCCGGTATGCCGGAAAAAATTGTCCGCAAGTTCGCAACCACCAACTGGCCCGAGGCATCAACACCAACTTCATCCAGCATCCAGCCATGTTTTTGCAAAACTCTAGCCGGGGTGCGCACTGAGCTGTGCTCTACTCCACTCAGAATAATGTGGCCCGGCATTAAACGCGATGCACAGCCTTTCAATGCCAGATTATTGGCCTCAGTTCCACCACTGGTAAATACCACCTGTGAAGGGTGTGCATTAACCAGCCTCGCCACCTGCTCTCGCGCACCGTCTATCGCCGCACGGGCAATACGCCCGGACTGGTGACCACTGGAAGCGTTGCCAAACTGCTCACGAAAAAATGGCAGCATGACATCCAGTACCCGCCCGTCCAGGGGCGTGGTTGCATTGTAATCAAGATAAATCGACATGGCGGTAGACTATCGGCAAATCACATACTGGTCGCAGCCTGCAACGTGTTTTCTACCACGTCCTGCATCGTTTGATCCTGCGCACTCGTCAATTGACGCTCGGAAACCATTTTCACATGATCCTCTTGCACCAGATCACCCAGCGAGATACCTGTAAGAAAATTTTGAATCTGATCACTTAACGAACACCAAAGCTTGTGTGTCAGGCACGCCTCACCATTTTGACAGTCACCCTTACCACCACAGCGAGTCACAGCGACCTTTTCATCCACAGCCGCAATCACTTGTGCCACACTGATCGCGCCAGCATTCCGGCTCAGACGATACCCGCCACCCGGCCCTCTTGCGCTGGATACCAGCTCTTGTTTGCGCAGACGCGAAAATAACTGCTCAAGATAGGACAGTGAAATACCCTGCCGCTGGGAAATATCTGCCAATGTGATGGGCCGGTCTTTTGCGTTTAATGCCAAATCCAGCATAGCTGTGACAGCATAACGACCTTTAGTTGTCAGTCTCATAGTTTCACCTCTGTCAGTTTCAAACCTTGCGATGATTAAAATATACATAGAGAATATATGTATAAATCCAATGCCACCAGCGTCGTTTACGAACCAAAAAACTTACTAAAAACGTGGGGATTCGACGAAAGCCTACAGAAACCGCGTTTACGGGTCAAACCGTACCTACCCACAATGCACACTGAATCCTGCAACGAATTCCCGATCAATTTAATCAGTTATTATCTATATCTGACAAGATTAGTCAAGTAATTGTTTCAAGGGTAGTGCTATAAAGAATTAAGCTGAGTAAAAAACATCATTTATTTTATTCACCCGTTTTTTTATCTGCGGGGTTGTTTGTCGCTTCATCCAAATGGGCAGGCTCGTCACTGCTATCAATGCCACAATCATCAAGGCCCGGTAATTTCACATCCGTAAAATTTGCATCCAGCTGTTTGATAGACTCACACATAGCGGTCATTTTGCTGTCCATTACATGCACATGATCAAGCAGGCTGTTAATGGCATGAGCCACCGGGTCTGGAGCATCACTGGTAGCCCCATAAGCATCGAAGCCCAATTTTTTGGCCGTCGCATGCCGCTGCTTATCTTCGCTGGAAGCCGCTTGCTTCACCTTAGCTTTGACTACCTGCCCTGGCACACCCACCACCGTAGCACCCGGTGGCACCTCCTTGATTACCACAGCATTAGAACCCACCCGCACACCCTCCCGTAACACAATCGGCCCCAATACCTTGGCACCAGCACCGACCACCACGTTATTTTCCAGTGTAGGATGGCGTTTGCCTTTTTTCCAGCTGGTACCGCCAAGAGTAACCCCATGATACAAAGTGCAATCATCACCGATTTCTGCCGTTTCACCAATGACCACGCCCATGCCATGGTCAATAAAAAAACGACGGCCAATTTTGGCACCAGGGTGAATTTCAATCCCCGTCAGCCAGCGGCCCAAAGCCGACAACATGCGTGCCAGCCAGCGTAAATTCATATTCCACAAACGATGCGCAAAACGATGCAACATCAGTGCATGTACACCGGGATATGTGGTGATAACTTCAAACGTAGTATGCGCCGCAGGGTCACGGTCAAACACACAATTGACGTCTTCTCTAATATGGCTAAACATTAGTGGTTATGTTGGGCGGTATAAGTCATTGTTGCACGCTAATCCTTACGTTTTTTCGCCATCAATCCGATGAACGTGTCTGTTTTTGCGCTGCGGTTAAAATACCCCGCAGAATATTCATTTCAACTTCGTTGGGACGCGCACGATTAAATAAACGCCTAAGACGTTGTAGCATGATACGCGGGTTTTTCGGGTCGAGAAACCCGATAATCTCCAATGTCTGTTGCAGATGTTGATAAAATCGTTCCATGTCATCCGCACTAGCCAGTCGTTCAGCATCCTCCCTAGGCGCTACCTTATCCTGCTCATCTAACGTAGCCACACGCAACTCGTAACTCAGCACCTGCACCGCCGCCGCCAGATTCAGTGAGCTGTATTCAGGGTTGGTCGGAATATGTACTAAATGATGACAACGACCTAACTCGTCATTAGTCAACCCTGAATGCTCTCGACCAAAAACAAGTGCGCTCTCAGCACCTGTCTCAGCCACCTCACACAACACCTTTGAAGCACATTGCCGGGGATCCAACAAAGGTGCCGATAAATTGCGCAACCGCGCACTGGCTCCCATTACCAGACGGCAACCAACCAAAGCATCGTCCAATGTGGCACAAACCGTCGCACGGGCCAGCACATCATCCGCCCCCGAAGCCCTCGCCGTTGCATCCGCATGGGGGAATTGTTTTGGGTTCACCAGATATAACCGAGTCAACCCCATATTCTTCATTGCACGGGCCGCAGCGCCGATGTTACCTGCATGACTGGTATCCACCAACACAATACGAACCTGCGCCTGCAATTGCTTTTGTATATTTATCATAGGCATACTTTATCCTAAAACCCGCAACTGAACGACTGGTAAAGTACATTGAGTTTTGTGACTATCCATATGCAAATCACAGCCATCCTCTCACGATGAGCTATTATAAGTGCGACACAGACACACCCATATCCCGATCCGCAAGCGACAGGAGATCCACGCCTCAACACATCCGGCAAAATACACCTATCTTACCCAACGTGCCGAACTAGCCAACTAGACCAGCATCCATCAGGATGCATCTCTCTGGACTGGAGAACAACAAACGCATACTGGGTTATGATGACCGGAAATTGCTGTAAAGCCAGACGGGGATAACACGGGACAGTTGCTCGTGATCATCGCGTCTTCGACGATCACGTTTGGCCCTGTACTTGATAACCACCCCTGCTTGACGATCTGCTGCTTTTGCTAAGGCATGTTGCTGATAACCTTGAACGATAAATGTAGGCCTTCGCCCGATTCCAGCTCCTCGAATCCAAAGAATCAATGAATGCGTGGTCACACCTCGAAACAATGAGGAGGTCGCAATTAAGAAATAATTCTGCTAGAGTCGCGCGCGGCTGGTTTCAGCCCGCCACTGGACAATCCAGCGGCCATTTTTTTAAACCCTTTTGATAAAAAATAAAGTAATTCATGCACCCTACTGTCAATATCGCTGTTCGTGCCGCTCGTCGTGCAGGCAATCTCATCGCCAGTGCCATAGAACAGGTTGATCGCCTCGAAATCACCGAAAAAGCCAGCAATGACTTTGTCACCGAGGTTGATCGTCAAGCCGAAGAAGTCATTATCAGCATTATTCATGAAGCCTATCCCAATCACGGCATTCTCGGCGAAGAGAGCGGTGAACTAGCTGGCAAAAAAGAGGGCGCGGACTATCAATGGATCATCGACCCACTGGATGGCACCACCAATTTCCTGCATGGCTTTCCGCAATTTGCTGTATCCATTGGCCTGCGCCACAAAGGCCGTCTGGAACATGCCGTCATTTACGACCCCATGCGCCAAGAACTATTCACAGCCTCCCGGGGTGGCGGTGCTCAGCTTAACGACCGTCGCCTGCGCGTCTCTCCGCGCAAAGGACTGGAGGGCGCTCTGCTCGGCACAGGTTTTCCTTTCAAGCAACAACAGCATTTAGACGCTTATCTATCCACCTTTAAAGCACTATTTCCAATGACCGCTGGCATTCGTCGCCCCGGCTCTGCTGCCCTGGATTTAGCCTATGTCGCTGCTGGCCGTCTCGACGGTTTTTGGGAAATTGGCCTCAGCCCTTGGGATATAGCCGCCGGTGCTCTGCTAGTGCAAGAGGCAGGCGGGCTGGTCAGTGATTTCAGCGGTGGTGATAGTTATCTTGATACCGGCAATATAGTCGCCGGAAACCCCAAGGTTTTTAAAGCCATTTTGCAGAAAATTCGTCCGCACCTAACCGACAAACTCAGCAGATAATAATGTTTTTACGACTGCCGCCTCAGGAAAGTCTAATTCAAGTATCGCCGCTGCGCGCCGCTGTGTTTCCTGAATTTACCCAAAAAAGGCAGCCGCACCCAGCGTGTAACACATCCATGAGCAATGGCATCTTTCCTAATCTTCTGGAAACCACTCTGCAAGATAGCCTCGATGGCCGGGAAAATTTCACCCTGCAAATGGCTTACATCGCCTCCGCCTCCGACACACAACCTAACATTCTTTCTATTGGTGACACTGCGGACAATGACCTGCCAGAAAAACCCACACCACTAACACTGGTAAACGCTGTTATCATCAACGAAACCGTTTCCAACCACCAATCTCGCCACTCACAACGCTTCTGATATTATGGCCAAAATCACTATTAACCGAGAAAACTTTAAAGTCGATGAGCGTGAGCTCGGGCAAGGCTCGCTCAGCATCGGTCGCAGTCAAGACAATGACCTGAGCATCAATGATCCTGCGGTCAGCAGCCACCATGCACAAATTGTCACCGTATTTGATTCCTCCTATGTGGAAGACTTAGGCAGTACCAATGGCACTTTCGTTAACGGTAAATCCGTCAAAACACACACCCTACACAATGGCGATGTGCTCACCATGGGTCATTATCAAATATTGTTTCAATGTGAGACGGTTGCGGCAGCCCAAAGTGCAAACGCCACTATGCTGTTCGGCGTCTCCCAACTCGAAGAGCTGACGACAAAAGCCAAACAAAAAGACCGTGTAGTAAAAACGCCACCCCGTAAAAAACCACAACCGTCCCCACCCCGTACCCCTGCCACACCGCCATCAGCCAATAGCAAACCCAAGCTGGAAGTGCATAAAAATGGTGGACAACCCATTCCAGGCAACGTTAAATTACCCGATATTGATGATGATTCCAGCATATTAGGGGACACACCATCCATTCCCGCTACCCCCACTCTGTACAATCGACGTAAGGGCGACAATAGTGTATTACCATCGCTTAAAGTCATTTCATTAGCTGCGCTTGTCACCATTATTACCTTCACTCTGCTAACGCTGATTTTTAAATAAACCCCTCTCCCCTACCTGAAAAACCATGAGTCACCCAGCTTATGTAGAGCCATCCAGGCTGTACAATTTTTGGTACACTTATGCAATTGGCCAACAATAAAAGTTAATATTGAGCTGCACGCGGCAGAGGAACCCGACGATGGAACTATTATCAAAGTTATTGAAAATCATGGTGGCAAAAGATGCCTCGGATCTGTTTTTATGCACGGGATCCCCTCCTGCATTTCGTATCAACGGTGCCCTGCAAACCTATGCCATAGACCCCCTGACAGCAGGCACCACAGAGAAAATGGCCCAACTGGTGATGCACCCGGAGCACGTCGCCGCTTTCAAAAAAGATCCCGAAATCAGCCTAGGGCACACCGTACCTGGCATTGGTCGTTTTCGTTTTAATGTCTTTCGCCAGCGTGGTGAAGTCAGCCTGGTGATTCGCCTAGTACCATTGCAAGTACCGGGGTTTGAGACGTTGGGTATTCCTGAATTGCTCAAAGACGTCACCATGCTCAAGCGCGGACTGGTATTGGTAGTGGGGCCTTCCGGTGCAGGTAAGTCCACCACTCTGGCGGCGATGATTGATCATCGTAATATCAACACTATCAGCCACATCATCACAGTGGAAGACCCCATCGAATACATGTTGACGGCCAAACAATCGGTGATCAATCAACGTGAAATCGGCGTTGACACTCAGTCCTACCATAAAGCACTGGTTAACGCTTTGCGCCAATCGCCAGACATGCTAATGATTGGTGAAATTCGCGAACATGAAATCATGGAAGACGTATTGGAGTTTTCTGACACAGGTCACCTCTGTCTTGCCACTCTGCACGCCAATAATGCCAGCCAAGTATTCGAACGTATTGTGCATATGTTCCCACAGGAAAAGCGCGAACTCCTACGCTATTCATTGTCACAAAATATCAAAGCGGTAATATCACAAGTACTGGTACCCACCAGAGATGGTGGTCGTACTGTGGCAGTGGAAATACTCGTTGCCACATCACGGATACGAGACCTCATTCGCCGTGGCGACTTTACTGAGTTGGCCGAAGTCATGGAAAAAGACACCAACTCGGGCATGTGTACCATGGATCAATCATTGTACCTGCTGTACGCTGACGGTAGAATCAGCGAAGAAACTGCCCTGGCCTATGCTGAATCCCGCAGTAACATGCGCTTGCAAATGCGTCTTTCAGGAGTATCTCCCCATGCCTCTGTCGATACAGACACCAACCTCTAGTTAGACTATTCGCCTCACTGTATGCGACACAAAATAAAGGAAAAATATGACCACATTACAAATCCCTCTTGTCATTGAGCCCGAGCAATTACAAGCACAACTCAATACACCCGGTCTATTGATCGTAGATCTCTGCAAACCCACGACCTATGCCAGGGCTCATGTACCAGGCGCAATCCACCTGGGCTATGCACAAATCATCGCCATACAAAAGCCAGCAATGGGCTTGCTTCCGGATGCAGCCACCCTGAGCGAAACATTCTCCAATATCGGCCTTACTCCCGAAACCCATGTCATTGCCTACGACGACGAAGGTGGTGGTCGCGCCGCCCGCCTGCTGTGGACATTGGATGCTATTGGACACAAAAAAGGCTCTTTACTCAACGGCGGTATTGGTGCCTGGTTCAACGAAGGCTATCCTACAGAAGATACGCCAGTGCAAGCTATTCCCAGCAAATACCAAGCAACTATCGTAGACACTGCTATCGCAGACCGGCAATTCATTCGTGAACACCTTGACGATGACAATGTCATGCTGCTGGACTCCCGATCTCAGGAAGAGTATCGCGGCGAAAAAAAATTCGCCGAACATGCCGGGCATATTCCAGGAGCCGTAAATCTAGATTGGGTTAACCTGATGGATCAATCACGCAACATGCGACTCAAACCCGAAGCTGAATTGCGTGCATTAATGGAAGAGCGCGGCTTAACCAAAGACAAAACCATCATAGCCTACTGCCAAACCCATCACCGTTCCGCGCTCACATATTTTGCATTGAAAGTATTAGGTTACCCCAAGATAAAAGGATACCCAGGATCCTGGTCCGATTGGGGGAACAACGAGGACACACCCATAGAAACTGGATAGCATCAGGCGGAATGCCTAGGGGACGTTAACCATTACCGATCGTGGCGGAATTCTGGCCTTTTTTGCGCTAACCGCGTTGTGGCTCGTTGCAATAGAACCACTATTACGCCTCACCACGCCTTGCCAGCACAAAAAATGCCTCAGAATCACGCTCACGCAAATAATTGTTAACACCCCCCCCTAATATTTTATGAAATATTCTCGATAATGCTTCAACTCATTAATGGAATCACGAGTATCATCCAGCGCCAGATGGCTGGAATCTTTTTTAAAGTTTTTGGCGACATCCGGTGCCCAGCGTGTCGCCAACTCTTTGAGAGTGCTGACATCCAGATTGCGGTACATAAAAAAGTTTTCTAATTCAGGCATACAGCGCGCCAAAAAGCGACGATCCTGACAAATGCTGTTGCCACACATAGGTGACTTACCTTTCGGCACGTATTGCCGCAAAAATGCAATCGTTTGCTGCTCGGCTTCAGACTCCGTGACCGTGCTGTTTTTCACTCGCTCAGTAAGCCCCGAACCACCGTGTTGTTTGGTATTCCATTTGTCCATGCCTGCCATAACCTCATCGCTTTGATGAATTGCCAACATCGGCCCCTCAGCCAGCACATTCAGCTCACTGTCGGTCACAATGGTAGCGATTTCGATAATGACATCATTCTGGGTATCCAGCCCTGTCATTTCCAGGTCAATCCAGATCAGGTTTTTTTCGTTGTGTCGCACAGTATCAGGCATGGCTGCTCTCTTACAGGGTTGTTATATTTAGCGGGGATACTATCAGAGCCACCGACAAATTGGTGCTGCTCTCCTTATTTTACTCTGGCGGCTGAAATATTTGCTGCTGATCAGGCATATTTTGTTAACCCTGTTTACAGAGGCTATACTGCGCGGGCACTATCAACTCATACATTCTTGACACGATAACGCTAAAATGAATATCAACAACACAACGGTGACTGATATGATCACTAAAATGCTGGCATTTTCTCTTTTTGTAATAACAATTTTTTCGTTAACGCCCGCGTGGGCTGACGATCGCGCGCCGGATGCAACCCATGGCAAAACATTACACAACAAAAACTGCATGGGCTGCCATAACGACCGCCAATACACTCGTCCGAATCGCATTGTTCACACCTTTGGGGATCTGCGCTCACGAGTAGAGTTTTGTGATGCAGCAGCCAATGCCAATTTCTCGTCTGATGATCTCAACGACGTGGTGGAATACCTTAACACCCGTTTTTACAAATTCAAAAAATAAGCCGACCAGCGCATATGTTCAGCCTCATCAAGCAAACTTGTCAACCTTGCAAAAGTGGGGTCAAACCACTAAACACCAATGATGCACAAGCAATGCTGGAACAATTAAATGGCTGGTTCCTCAGTGATGACAATAAAGCGATTCAACAGGATTTTTGTTTCAAAAACTATTATCAAACCATCGCCTTCGTCAATGCCGTGGCCTGGATTGCCCATCAACAAAATCACCACCCCGAGATGAATGTGAGTCACGGCCATTGTCTGATTAATTACAGCACCCATACCATTGATGGTTTATCAGAGAATGATTTTATCTGCGCAGCCAAAATTGATGCGCTATTCGCTACCCACAGCCAGGAGACCCATGGCCAAACGTAAGCTCACCCGCCGCCAGGAATGGCGTGCGGAAAAAATTCAGGCTGAACGCCTTTCCCGCTCCCAAAAAAAAAATGCCCAGCTTGAAGAAGAAATGCAAGGCAGCAAACTTGGCCCGGAACAACCGGGCCGTGTAATTACGCGCTATGGAGCACAAGTTGACCTCGAAGATAGCCACCAGAAACTGCACCGCTGCCTGTTGCGCCGTAATCTGCCATCGCTGGTGTGTGGAGACCGCGTGGTCTGGCAGGCTGGGCCTAACCACACAGGCGTCGTGGTCGCTATGGAACCTCGGCGTAGCTTGCTGGAACGCCCGGATGCTGACAACCAGCTCAAGCCGGTAGCTGCCAACATTAATCAGATTTTGGTGGTCGCCGCACCCGAACCAGCATTAGATGTTGACCTCATCAATCGCTATTTTGTAGCCGCCGAAATGACCGGAATCCCACCGGTGCTGATCATCAACAAAATTGACCTGCTCAATAACACGGCGTTTGCTAAATTAAAGAATCGTTTTCAAGCCTACGAAGACATCGGTTACGGCGTTATCTACGCTACCACCAAGCACGCACACGGATTGGATAACTTATTAACATACCTACAGGATAAAACCAGCATTTTCGTCGGGCAATCCGGTGTAGGAAAATCCTCTTTGATCCAAGTGCTATTGCCCGAAGAAGAGCTGCGCGTTAATACGCTATCTGAAAGCAGTGGGGAAGGACGTCACACCACCACCACCACACGGCTATATCATTTTTCCGGTGGTGGTGAGCTCATTGACTCACCTGGGGTACGCGCTTTTCGATTGGGACACGCCAGCACCGCACAAATCACCCACGGTTTCCGAGAATTTCGACCCCACCTTGGCCAATGCCGCTTCAGTAATTGCCGTCACGATGTTGAACCTGACTGCGCCGTGCAGAAAGCTATTAACATCGGTAAAATATCCAAGGATCGTTTTGCCAGCTACCAGCGTATTATCAGTGGGACGGGTTTTTAATCCGAAACAGTGATTGAAGCAACATATCTGAAAAATATGTGTCGCCCACTACTCCCGACTCGCTAAGCAAGGCTATACTGTGGCTCGACGTTCTTTGAAAAGGATCGCGTGTTATCGGGAACAGTACAGGTATAAATCAGCACCTGTAAGTCAACAAAAGGCAGGAGCAGTAAATATGTTGAAAACCAAACACATAGGTTGGAAATACGTTGTTACAACAACGATTATGACGGCCACAACAATGGCAACCCTCGTATTAACCCCCGCAGCTTGGGCAGGTGGTGATATCAATCGCGTTGGTGACCTTAATCAAAGCCTGTTCAAAGATCTCACCTCTGATCTTGGTGCTGCCCTCAGCTACAAGGCCATTCGACCCGCAGAACCTCTAGGCACCCTGGGTTTCGACATTGGCTTTGAAGTCAGCAGTACATCTTTGGAAAGCTCTGCATTGGAAACCGCAACCGACGGTGAGGCAACCTCCAGCCGGTTACTGGTTCCCAAGCTGCATATCAGCAAAGGTCTGCCTCTCGGTTTTGATATTGGCGCATTTTACACCTCTGTACCTTCCAGCAATATCGGCCTGATCGGTGGCGAACTCAGCTACGCCCTGCTCGAAGGTGGTGTGCTTAGCCCAGCAGTCTCTATTCGTGGCACCTTTTCACGGCTCACCGGAGTGGATCAGCTGGATTTGACCACCAGAGGTCTGGAATTATCCGTATCCAAAGGTTTTGCCCTTTTCACGCCCTATGCCGGTATCGGTCAGGTATGGATCGACAGCGAAACCAACGTAGGAGGCCTGAATGACGAAAGTCTCACCAAAAACAAATATTTTCTCGGTATCAATTTCAACTTAGGGTTGGTTAATTTTGCTGCGGAAACAGAGCAAACGGGCGACAACAAATCCACCAGCGCCAAAATTGGTGTGCGCTTTTAAACGCCCTGTTTCCTTCGCTAGCACACCGTCAAAGCCATCTTGACGGTGTACTACGCAAAAACATCTATTCCGACAAGCACACCGGTCAACTCAAAACGCTGCTCCTGCGTAGCCACATTGTTATATTCCATTACTGCACGCTGTGCTTGCGCGCCATTACCCAATCTGCCTATTGGCGCATTATTGCCCGCACCTTCTATGCTTTCATTTTGACGTGCCAATACTAGCATGCGCGAAGTATCCACGGTGTTTGCAGTATTGACTGAAGTATTAGCAGGAGTAACAGGTGAGGCAATTTTCTGCGCTACGCGCGCATCAACATGTGCGCTGGCTGCTGGCCCAACAACCGGTTTTCGCACGGATGATGACGTTACCGATGGCCCTGTATGAGTAGAAGATATTTGCATCTATGCCGTTCATCCCTGACGGATATGAATATAACGTAACCTGAATTAATCCATTAAATTTACGGAGTAATTCAAGCGTAAAATATGCTCATGCTTACATCCTAAGTCCTGCAAGTGCGAGTACTTGTAGGATTTAGATTATCATCACTATCGCGTTACAACACCGCTTTATCAAGATGTCGCGCTTTATCTAAACCCCGCGCACGCGACAGGTTTTTTGCGTCAAGCAGATCCGCATCACGAAAATTGGCTCCACGCACATCGGCTGAGTCAAAATCAGCCCCCCTGAGGTTAGCACCGACCAGGCTTGTCGCCACCAGTACTGTCCTGACCAGGACGCTCTTCAGCAACACCGCCTTATTCAGTTTGGCATCACGAAAATTCGAACCGGTAAAGTCTCCTTTACTCAGCACTGCTCCGCGCATGTCCGACCAAGCAAAACTGGAATCAACCGCTGTCACATTAAATAAATTGGCCTCGCGCATATCGACTCCGGTCAAGTTAGCCGCACTCAGATTAGCACCTCGTAATAACGCCTTTTTCAGGTTGGCATCCTGCATGCTCACGTTAAATAAATTAGCGCCACGCAAATCACTCTCTTCCAGGCTGGCCTCCACAAAATGAGCATTGACCAATAGGGCTTCGCTGAGAATCGCCGAATCCAGATTGGCTCGCGTCAAATTGGCCGAGCCCAGGTCTGCCGCACGCAAATTGATACCGCTCAAATCAGTCCCTTCCAGATTAGCGCCGCGCAAAATGCTGTTACTCAGGTCTGAACCCTGAAAATTAACCTCGCGCAAATCCAGCCCACTAAGATCCGTCGCTCCCAGATAGACATTCACAAACTGTGCGTCATACAAAATTGCGTCTTTCAATTTAATACCCTGCAACAAAGAGCGATTGAAAATTGCCCCTTGCAGATTGGCTCCCGACAAATCTGCACCATTGAGGTTGGCTCCAGTGAAATCCACTCCAGTGAGATTCGCACCACGGAAATCCACCTCCCGCAAATCAACCTCCACCATAATGGCCCCGGTCAAATCGGCATTGTCGAAACGCGCCCGCAGAAAACGAGCATTACGAAAATCGGTTCTTGCCAAATATGCCTGAGTAAAGATGGTGGCTTGAAAATTAAAATTGCGTAATTCGAGGCCAGCAAGATTCTTACCGGTAAAATTGATAACCTTGTTTTTACCTCGCCCCGCAAGCATACGCACCAATTCCAACTTGGACATAGGTTTAGCGAACGCCGCACTGTTGTCCTTCGTGGGCGCACCACCACAGCCCACCAGAATGATGGTTAGCAAAGAAACCAGCAGTAGAATAGTGTGAATTCGGTACGTTTTTACAACCATTAAGTCTTCCGTATTTTGTAGTATTTCACGCTGCTGCCTGAAATCCTGGGATATACAAAGGATACTTGTTCATTAGGCCCGGATTCCGTAGTTGACCGGTTCAAAAAAGGTATCAGATCCATGAGCACATTCATTCTTCAGATCAATTCAGGCCTCCTTTTTCAGGTGTACTTCTACGACCTATAACGCGCGTCACGAACCATTTCAACTACGAGTTCCAAACCAAACACAGCAGTATAACATTTATACAAAATGCCTTACGCTCTCAAATGAGTCTATCGGGCTTTTTTCCAAGTAACTTTATCACGCAAATACACTGGCAACGCCTGTTCAGCATTGACGCCCAGCCCAGCTTCATACCCTGCGACCCCAAGCACCGCGACATCACGGGCATGTGGAAAACCCATAGCATCCCACGATGCCACCTGCCCTTCACAGCGCTCCGACAATACCGCATCGTAAATCCCCCATCCTGATCCCGCACCTTGCCAATCATCGTTGCCAGGAGGACAGGGCACATCACCGGGAGCCGCAACACATTCCTCACCAACCTGCATCATCAGACCCGCAGCATTGCGCTGATAAGCCCCCCAGTAGACCTCGCCCATACGCGCGTCCAACGCCGCCAACACATTATCTGCCGCAGCACCTTGCGCCAACGCTGCCAACGTCGAAACCGGTATCACCGGCAAGTCTGCGCCAAAGGCAATACCCTGAGTTACTCCCACAGCAATGCGCACGCCAGTAAATGCACCGGGACCGCGACCGAAGGCCATCGCATCCACTTGCGAGATAACAATACCCGCCTCAGCCATGAGTGTGTCGATCATCGGCAAAATAAGTTCCGTATGCGCACGGGGAACGATTTCAAAACGCTCCCGCAGTTCACCGTCAATGAACAGCGCTGCCGAACAGGCATCAGTGGCAGTGTCGATAGCGAGTAGTTTCACGATGGTGTGGCCTCGATTTTTTGCTCATTCGCAAAAAATGCCTGCACATCCTGCACATCCCGGCTCACCGGCATAGGCGGCAGACTGTTACGAAAAATGCGCCCATAACCCTTACCGAACAAACGAGGATCACAGATCATCAATACACCGCGATCACTGACATCGCGGATCAAACGCCCCACGCCCTGCTTAAGTGTAATGGCCGCCTGCGGCACCTGATAATCAAAAAACGGGTTATTTCCCTGTTCACGCATGGCTTCAAGTCGCGCCTGCATCACCGGGTCACTGGGCGAGCTAAATGGCAGTTTATCAATAATGACACAGGATAACGCCTCGCCTCGTACATCCACACCTTCCCAAAAACTGCTGGTTCCCACCAGTATGGCGTTACCTTGTTCGCGAAAACGATCCAATAACTCACCACGCGGCAAACTACCTTGTACCAGTAACGGATAATCAATAGAGCCCTCTAAAGCTCGGGCAACGATATTCAGGGCACGATAACTGGTGAGCAGAAAAAAAGCGCGGCCTTCACTGGCTTTGAGCACGGGGCGTGCAGCCTCGACCACCGCCGCCGTATAGTCCAATGTATTGGGTGGTGGCAAGGCAGTGGGCACATATAACAACGCCTGTTTGGCGAAATCGAAAGGGCTGTCCCAGCGGCGCGCATAAGCATCTTCGATGCCTAATTCGCGAGAAAAATGCGTGAAATCATCACCCACCGCCAAGGTTGCCGAAGTGAAAACCCAGGCACTTTTGTGCTTATCAACATGACTGCGGAAAGTCTCACTGACTTCCAGCGGCGTCATATGCAGCACAAAGCCACGAGCATAGGTCTCGAACCACTGGATCACGCCCTGCTCATCACTGCCACCGTTCACAAACTGACCCAGCCGAGCCTTTAATTCCAGACAGCGCCGCCAGCTGCGCTCCAACCCTTTGCCACGCACAGCCAACGGTTCCAAATCTGACTCCAGCCGCGCCAGTGATTCGGCCAGATCTTCGGTAGCCGTAGACAATGCTACATCGCCGTCCATAGATGCCCAAGGCGCACGTTTTACGTCACCTCCTAATGCCAGACGGAAATCCCTTACGGTTTTTCCCAACCGAGTAATACTGGCCTGTACCGTGTCCACATCCGGCGCTTCAGTCAACACATCAACAAGCGCATCACGTCCCAGCTCAGTGAGTTGACGGGCACTGAAACTGCTGCCAAAAAAAGTGCTGGCCACATCAGGTAGCTGATGGGCTTCATCAAAAATAAACGCATTAATGTTAGGCAACAATTCACCAAAACCTTCATCACGCAACGCCAAATCTGCGAAAAACAGATGATGATTTACTACCAACACATCAGCAGACTGCGCGCTTTTTCGTGCTTTCACCACAAAACAATCGCTGTAAACCGGGCAATCACCCCCCAGACAGTTATCCGCAGTCGATGTCACCTGCGACCAAATAGGCGCATCTTCCGGTATAACATTCAACTCCGCGATATCACCTCGCCCGGTACGGCCCAGCCAAGTACGAATGCGCGCCAATTGATCCTGTTGTTCAGGGCGCAGGCGTCGCCCCTCCACCATTTCCAAACGATGGTGGCACAAATAATTAGCACGTCCTTTGAGTAACGCGATAGAAGTGGACACCCCCAGCGCTTTGCGTACTGTGGGCAGGTCGCGGTGAAAAAGCTGGTCTTGCAGATTTTTGGTACCTGTGGAAATCATCACCTTTTTGCCACAAAGCAGCGCAGGCACAAGATAAGCATAAGTTTTTCCCGTGCCGGTACCAGCCTCGGCGATCAGCATCTCATTGTTTTCCAGCGCGCGAGCCGTAGTTTCAGCCATATCCTGTTGCTGGCTGCGCGCAGCGAAACCAGGCACCTGTTTTGCGAGGGGGCCAGTTGGCCCCAAAATATCAGTAATGGTTTGCATGGGAATAATTAAAAATGTTGACAAAAAACAATGTAAATAGCTTTTATGGTGCTTGTTCGCCGGACAAACTCTCTTTAGTCACGTCATCCACTGACCATACCTGTGTACCGATAGCCTTGAACTTTGCCACCGACATAGCCCCCCGTTTGACACGTTTTTCAGGGGTTTCTGCCATTGCATCAACCAACACTTCACGATCCGCCTCATAGATCGCCTGCGCCTCATAATCCTCATTCATGAGAATGAGCATAACGCTATCCCAATCCTGTTCCATTTTAATTTGCCCGACGCGCTGACCACCCTTTTTTTCATTAAAAATGGTACGGCCTTTGATTTGGATGTACTTACCCTCGCGATGACCCGTGCCAATAGCATCATAACCCCCTGCACCCGGCTCAGCGGGAACCAGCTTCATGAGGCGAATCACGTCATGGGTGGCGATTTCATTACTGATACCCAACGCCTGCCCTGTGGCCCGACGGTATTCCGCCGCCAACTTGCGAGCTTTGTGCATCAATTTGTCTACGTCGTATACGGCCATACTTGTCTGGATTGCGAAACGCTGCCCACTGGAGAAAAAGTTCTGCGTATCTAACCCTATTTACCGTCATTTTGGAAGCCATAACGCAGGAAGAAAGCCAATCAACCACCTGAAAAATCATTGGAATCATTCGCCAAGCATCGCCTGTTTCAAACCCGAATCCGCCGGATTTTCACCCAGCCAGACTTTGAGCAGAGCGGAATAAAATACCTTACCGGGAATACCGCCTTTTATTTGACCATTGATGCGAACCCGAGTACCGGCTTCTGGTAGGTAATCCAATTCTATGCGATCACCGCGTTTGACGGTAGCAAACAATTCGTTGAAAGCATCAAGCCTTGCTTTAAGAGTCTCAAATTGCTCACCAGTATGATTGTTTTTTAAACCATCGTTCCAACCTTCAAGCAGTTTTTCCTTTTCAACTTCTTTGTAAAGGAAGTGCATCAATATGCGCTTGGGGCCATCCATATTAATAGCCGCTTCCGCATCTTTTGTTTTTTCCGGCAAATAAAGCGCCCCCACATAAATTTTAAAAAAGAATTTGCTGCGAATACCGGCACCATTTAGTTTGAGAGTGGTATTGGCAAACGTAATCTGCTCCGGCACATTGACCCCCGCCACCTCTTTCGCATAACCGTTGATAGACAGAAATAACAACAAACTGAAAAATATAAACCGGACATTCATTTTGAGCCCTCCATAATCTGGCGACAAAGATTCATCCCGAATTAATCCGCTAAATCGTAGCGAGGGCAACTATGGCCCGGAAGATAAAAGACTTTTGGGGCATTTTGAGCAACAGCGTATCCCCATACCGTGAAGTCGGTATGCGCCAAAAGGTTTTTTAAATTCTGTGGTATAAATGTTCGCGGTAAATGTAGATTCATTAGCGGATTTATAACACAGCCTGGAGATCAGAGTAAAAAAACAAGCCTAATACATCAACCACTTACTTGTCGTAAAGCAGCCAAGTTGAGGGGGGGGGGCGCAACGATTACAAAGACGTAGAGGACGCAATTAACCTCGACATTATGTATTGACCTGCCCAAGACAAACGATATTTCATCTCGCTAGCGGACGTTTCTGTAGTTTGCGCTGCAACGTCCGCCGGTGCATACCAAGAGCGCGGGCGGTAGCAGTAATATTACCGTTATGGTCACTCAACACCTTCTGAATATACTCCCACTCCATACGATTGACGGAAAGTGGCTGTATGGCGATGTCTACATCTACATCACCTTCTTTACGATAAAATGCGGCAATAACCTCATCTGCATCAACAGGTTTAGCAAGGTAGTGAATAGCTCCCAGCTTGATTGCCTCAACAGCGGTGGCAATACTGGCAAAACCAGTGAGCATAACAACCCGTGTATGTGAATCAATACCAATTAAGTGTTTGACCAGTACTAGACCGGAAGGCCCTGGCATACTCAAATCCACAATTGCAAATTCAGGCGCTGCTTTCTCACTAAGCGCAATGCCGTCATTGACATTATGGGCCACTTGTACATTGAAACCGCGTTTCGTTAATGCCTGCCCCATTACTTGGCAAAACAACTCATCATCTTCCGCTAACAACAGCGTAGGAAAATCAACAAGCTGATCATTTTGTTCAGCTATCATGCGGGAACTCTTATGGTAGTCAGCGGTAATTCGATTACCGCCTGAGTCCCCCTCCCATTTTGACTAAGTAGCTGTACTTTCCCGCCAAAGCGCTCCATTACTGCTCTAGCTAAATACAGCCCCAACCCCTGCCCGTCTGGTTTAGTGCTAAAAAACGGTGTATCAGCAGCCGCAAGCTTCTCAGGATTAAACCCTTCCCCTCGGTCACGAATACTCAGAGTTAAATGCTCACTGCTCCAGAGTCCTTTTACTTCAATGCTGTCAATGGAAGCGTCTGCCGCATTATTGAGTATATTCAGTAACGCTTGGGTAAGAGTTGTATCTGCTACAATTTGTGGCGTGGGTTGTGTTCCGTCCAGTTGACAAGTAACCTTTGCAGCTGGACGTGAAGATTGCAGCAATCCAACCACGGTTTTCAGATAATCATCAACCGCAAAACTTCGACCTCCTTCAGGCCTAGCCTGCCCGGCACTGGCAGTAATATTGGAGAGGATGCTTTTGCAACGCGCCAACTGACTGCGCAGCATTTTTGTTTTCTCCTGCACATCAATATCATTGGTATGTTCGTGCCGCAATTCACCAGTCAATACCGCCATTGTTGCCAGTGGTGTCCCCAGCTCATGGGCAGCACCAGTGGCCAAAGTACCCAACGTCACAAGATGCTGATCTCGCATAGCCTGTTCGCGCGTTTCCGTCAGGATACGGTCTCGCTCCCTCAGACTATTGGCCATACGCACCACGAAGAAAACAATCAACCCGGCGCTCAGTAAAAAACTGAACCACATACCCATGACATGTAAATCAAAATCGATACCATGTTGGATATTGGCACGGGACAGCGGACGGAAAAAATAGATCAGCAAGCTATAACAACCGACTGTCAATACTGCCATAGCCCAGGTAAAACGTTGCGGAAGGATGGATGCAACAATGAGCAGCGGCAACAGTAAAAGCGAAACGAAGGGGTTAGTGGAGCCACCCGCAAAATAAAGTAACGCATACAAAATCAACGTATCCAGCACCAGTTGCACAAAAAATTCCCACGATGAAACAGGGCGCGGTTTTTTTATACGCAACAGCGTCATGACATTAATCGCGCCATGCACCGCAATGATAATCAGCAACGGCAGCAACGGCAAATCCATCGCCAGCACCTGAGAGGCGATAACAACCGCTGAGAGCGCGCAAATTATGGCAATATTTCTCAAGACAAAAAGACGCTGTAAATTAAGCGCTGCAGTTGGGTCATGGTTCGCCTGAAAATTATTCATTGTTACAGTATACAGCCTGACGATGCCCTACGAGGAGTGGCAAATTGTCGCGTGACACAGCACTACATAATATCCCTTTTCAACCAAGCGTTAATAACCATTACTAACAGCATATAAACCATTCGTAATGTATGGTTACTGTAGTATCCACAGCTGAACAACCGGCCAGGCGTGGTGATTTTGTGACGGGCCATTCGCAACGTAGCTAAGCGCAAAAGGCAGCGTGCTATACAGGACGTAACGGCTCACTCAACAAGTGAACGTTCCAAACCCACCAAAACACATGTTTATCAAAATATACTCGTGGTGTTTGGGATTTAGATGTCGATGTGCGTCATATTTATTTCATGGCTCCAAAAGTAGGCGCTCTTAGGCGAGGCGAAATGACAAGTAATAGTCATTCTATTGCGAGGACAACAACGCAGTCATGAGATAAAGAGGGCGTGCAGTGGCACCTAAATCTCAATCGCCACGAGTATATATTCTGCCAAGCAATATTAACTGGCAATAGTAAGACAGCTGATATGTTAAATATTATCAACATATGCAATATAGGAACGGGCACGTAATAATTTCCCATTCCTAACCATGAGTTTTGTTTTTAACCCTACATATTCAGCGTGTAAACCCTTTTCAAAAACCAAGCGAAGAGGTGTGACAATATGTCGCGCGACACTATGTCACTTCCCGATTTTTTCCCCCTCCTTTAGCATCTTTTAACGGAACGTGAAAACCAGAGTACAGCGGCACGCTGGTTTTATGGCACAGTGACAGGAGGTCAAGATGGCGCTGACAATCACTACAGAGTGCATCAATTGCGACGTGTGTGAACCCGAATGCCCTAACGAAGCAATTTCGATGGGCGACGAAATTTGCAACATTCAAACAGTGCTATGTACCGAATGCGTAGGACTTTACGACACACCACAATGTACCAAAGTTTGCCCAGTAGACTGCATTGTAGATGACCCTGTTAATAAAGAAAGTCAAGATCAATTGTTTGCCAAGTTTAAACGTCTCTCGGAGGAAGCCGCATAACTTTTACATCACCGTATTAAAAGATATATAGGGGTAATACAGAACAATGAAAATAATAAATAAAAAAATGAGCAAATTAATGACGGTGCTATTTTTCGTTATTTTGCTTGGCATGTTACAAAGTGCGCAAGCTAATACAATAGATGAACCGTTGTTACATCCCCCCATCCCTCTGCTGGATGAAGCCGGTGATCATGTTCGTGACAGCGGAAAACCCTACAGCCCCAGAGTCAGTTGTGGCAGCTCCGGCTGTCACGATTACGAAGCCATTACTCATGCCTATCATTTCGAAATGGGGCGTGATGAAGCGCGCGATGATTTTGGCAGCATGCGAGGGTTGCCGCACCTTGTTTCCCCTGGGTATTTTGGTGGTTATACCTGCATGGGTGGCAATAATCCAGAAGTGCTGGCAAAAAAAAACAACGCCAGTATCGATGATTTTGCCGACAAAGGCAGCGCGGGTCTGATTCAACGCTGCATCGGTTGTCATGCTGGTGGCGGTTGGATGGAGAAAGATCGCAATGGTCGAAAATATTACGATACCGACCCGGCAAGTGTCACTGAGTTTGATGGTGATTATTTCAATCGCGGTACCGATGAAAACAACCAGCATACCGATGTGAATCTCGTCACACAGTGGGACTGGAACAAAAGCGGTGTAGTAGAAGCCGACTGCATGATGTGCCACGGTGACTTCAGCGCAATGATGAAATTTGACCCTGCGCTGGGTGCCAACGATGGTAGTGATGATACAGACTCTGCTTACAACCACTTTCGTGATTTGCGTAACGATTATCTCGTTAAAGAAGGGGGCTATTTCCGCTATGCCGCTACGGCAATTCTAGAGTTCATCAATCTCAAACACCCTGATGGAAAGCAGGAAGACGCTTCATTACTGATTTTTGAACGCGAAGTTGAGGCACCCAGCGGACATGGTAATGGGCACGGCAGTGGAGGCCCCGACTATACATTAACACTGGGAGAAAATACGTTACCGATTATTAACTGGAATGCTGATGCCTTCGATAATGATGGAAAAGTACAAATTCCTATGTTGCGTTTCCCCGCGAATGACAATTGTATGTTATGTCATCGCACTAGCAACTCCCGTCGTGGATTCTTTGGCTTTGGTGAAGTCGCCTCCGCAACCTATGAAGATGGTGATGATGGTCCATTAGAAGAAGATTACAAAGATGATGTACACAAAGGCAAAACCTGGACCGAGCCTAACGGCGAAACCCGGGCGATTGAAAACTGCAATGCCTGTCATTCGCGTAATTACTTCAAAAAACCGTTTGAGAACGTTGATCTGAATGCAGATCACAATTTTCTCAAAGGCAATTCCGACATGGACGTGCGCAACGATCTCGATTACAACGCCAATGCCAAAACGTGTGAATACTGTCATAACGATGCCCCTGCTCCTGCTGAACTGGCAATTCCATCAGGCCATGAAGACATGCTCAGCGCCCATCGTGAAATATGGAAATCGAATGGTGATATGGCCGGCTATCCTGCCGATACACTGACTAAAATCACGCAAGCCCATCTTGATGTGATTGCCTGCCAAACATGTCACATTACTAACAAAAAAGATCGCCGTGGAAATGCCATACAGATTTTGTATCGCTATCGTGCAGAGGCGAGCGGTGATCTTAAAATCGTACCCTATAACCCGCGAATGCGTTACTACTGGAAAGATCGAAACAGCGGTCGGGTGTTGAATAAAACCGAACGCAACAGCGTCTTCGAATTAAAAGAAGAAAACGGTGAACAGTACGGTGCAATAGTGGATTCTTCTGGCACTGAGCTAGCCCGTGTGAGTGTACGTTTATCTCACGGCAACTTACGCTTTGGTGATCCCGAAGAATATGATGGCTTTATTGCATTGAAAAATGCCTATGACGGCCTGTTGATAGATAAAGGCATCAGCAACCCTGATGCAGTGATGGTTCGGACCGAATCCAACGCCTATATTATTTCCCATAATGCGCGCCCTTCTCCTTCATCGTTACAATGCCAGGAATGCCATAACCGTAAACAAAGTGGCTCGTTTAGCTCTCTGGTATCAACAGACGGCCTGTTCGGCGAAAAAAACATCAAAACAGTAGCCCAACTACCCGACCGCCGACTGGTCGATGAAGGGATAGTACTGTTTGATTTACCTTATATGCAGGTGGATGATACCGGCAAGATAACTGAAAACGTGGCGGATATTCTTTATGCCACAAAAGTGGATCCCTCAATGACGGTATTGCGGTCAGCAACAGCACCTGTCGCGGCAGGGGTAGTAAAACGCATGTCCGTGACCGATGGCCTCAATGCCGCAGGTTTAGACAGCAGTAATGATACCATCATGGCACACTTTACCAGTGGCGAAGTCTATCTTTATAAGGCCAATTACGGTAACAGCGCCGTGCGTGCCGTATCATTAATACCTGAAGCCAATGGTCAAACTGAACTGGTATTCCCTACCTACCGGATGCAGGTTGCCCTTGCGGAAAGCACTGTTGTTTCAGCAGCAGAAAATGCTGACCTGGGAGAATTAGCTTCCCAGGTTTTCTCGTTGGAAGCTGTGGACAAGAACAGTCGTGAAGTCACTCGCTTCTCTGGCAGCCGGGTAATGATCAAGTTACCGTATGAAGGTACCGCAACAAACACCAATGAGATCAAGGTCATTTTCTCAACAACAGAAAACCCTACCTGGCAAGCAATTGATAACAATGACATCGTTGTCATACAACCCCACTCTGACGAGGCAGGTAATGAGAGTGAAGGCTATGTTGCCTTCCTGACTGATCATTTCAGTAATTATGCGATTGTTAATAACACACGCACCAGCCCACCACCATCACAAGATAGCGGAACCCCTGAGGATAATAACGGCTCGAGTTCCGGTGGTGGCGGTGGCGCTAGCTACGCATTGCTGCTACTCGGTCTGATGGGCGTGTGTCGCCGGTTTTGTAAAAAGCGCAAACACACCCTGAAAGGGTAACGCCCCCTTCCTGGGCGGACAGGTGCGACAAAGCAACCTGTCCGTCTTTTATCAACGGCGTATTTTTTATAAAAAAGGTATCAAAAAATGAAACAAGCGCAGTGGTTAAAACGCCATGAAAAATTACTGCCCTGGGTCGCTGGAGCCAGTTTTGCGGTTAGCCATCTCGTTATTGCCTCCAGCTGCACAGTACCCAAAGAAGGGCGCTGCTCCACCTGTGGTGGTTGTGTGGTAGCGCTGGCTGCCATCGTGACCTGGGCTATCTACAAAAAAAGAGACGGTAACGGGCTCTATGATGAAAACAGTACGAGGAATTAGTGGCACGCGGATGGATAATACCAGCCCTGCAAGCGGGAACAATGATCATAACAACAGGCTTTGCGCATGCGGGTATATCGGGCCGTTTTGAAACGCTTATCGAAACGCACAACCGGCAATTTCAAAACCAAAACCGTATCGAAGAACGACTTGACCTGGTCTATGACGATCCAACGTCCGGCCTGCGGGGTGGTTTGACATTGGCGCTTTCCCAATGGCAAAACGGGCAGAAGAAAGCCGCATTCAGTCAGCTCTACCTGGAAAAAACCCTGAATGACAAAGGCAGCTGGTTAAGTCTGGGGCGCTTTCAACGCAGCGATGCATTTGGCTTCTACACGCTCGATGGCGTGCTGTTAAAACATACTGTCAACCGGGCAACGCTGACGTTCTACGGTGGCGTGCCAGGTCGCATTGAAGAATTCCGTACCATTAAAGGAAAGGCACTTTACGGTATGGATGTGCAAATACCCATCCCTCGGTTTGTTTCTTATACATTAGACAGCCGGTTTGGCTGGCAACGCCTTGAACAGCACCGAGATGTTGATCGTATCAATATCGGTTTGCGGGGCGTGCATCAACAAACACCTCATTTGTTCTCACCGTCCATGTTCTCATTAACCGGCAGCTATCTTGTCAACAGGCACGTATGGGAGAGCGTACAACTCAGCGCCTACAAGGATGTTGAACACAACACGCAATCGGCACGTCTGAGAATAGATTATGAGACCTATGAGCCAGATGAAGATGTGCTCACGTTCAAAGACCGTTTTTATCGTCTCTATGCCCGCGGTCGTCAATCACAGCTCAAGACTGGATACCAGTTCAAACAGGGGTATCACTATACCTGGTCTTTAAGTGGGCGACGGATTGCGCGTGAATTTGGCGGTCACGGTTACGGCACGATGGTAATAATGGACTATCACAGTAATCAGGGGTGGCAATTGACAGCACAGTTTGACCGACTGCTATTGATTAATGAGCAGCTCAACAGTCTCTATTTTGACCTTAGAAAATCACTTTCATCAAAGATGCGCGGTACATTGAGCACTGTATTACAACAGCAATATAAGCAACTAACGGGTAACAATCGCAGTGCCGGTATTGAAATGCGATTGGAACGCCGCATTAAATTTAAAATATTACCATCTGCACTTTGGTTTTCTGCTCAGGCCAGCACAATCCACCATAGTCAATTAAACAATGAGTTCCGTATCGCAGTACGGCTAAGCTATAGCTTTGATGACCGTATGCAGGAGTCCTTTTAATGATGAGGGCATTGCAAGCTGTATTGTGGTTGTTTATTTTTTTTTCACCTTCTTCTTTCAGCGAGGATAAAACTAGTTTTCCTATTGCCGAAGGAAAAGAAATAACAATGGCACAAGAGAAAGAAAAAACCTGGTGGGAACAGCGAAACGAACGCCTTGACCTTTATTATCCACACAATGCCCATATGGCAGTCATGGAAAAAGAAGGCGACAGTTGCCTGCTTTGTCATCCCTTCACCGCAAACAACATCACCGACCTTGAACAATTGAAGAAGCTCAATGTCATCACCAATGAGCCACTGGAAGCCATATGTCATGAATGTCATGTTGTAAAACTATCTGCGCCGTGGCGTTGTGACCTCTGCCATCATAGCTCCGACGATATCTGGCCAGACGATCATAATTTTAACTATATTGCCCACCATGGTGAAGATGCCCGCCTGGATGAAGGAAAATGCCGTCAATGTCACATTGATATTTCCTTTTGCAGCGATTGCCATTTTCGCCGTGACCCACTACAACGTCGTGTTCACGGTCTGGGCTATCGAACAACACATGGTCTCGAAGCACGAATGAATACCATGTCTTGCAGTCGTTGCCATACCGTACAGTATTGTCGCGACTGCCATAGAGAAAACCGCTGATGAAACATTTTGCGGTCATTACAATATTACTTGCAAGCATACTACTGTCTTCGTGTAGTACTGATAACAGTAAAAATAGTGCCGTATCATTGCAAAGCGGAAATCTGATTTTAACTCTATCCCACGGAGGAAAAGGCGCAGCATGGGGGCTTCCCGACTGCGCTGCCTGCCACGCCATGGAAGTGATTCACGCCGGAGTCGAACAGGTTCGTCGCATTGTGCGTGATAAAGGATATACCACTTGTACGGGGTGTCATGGACGTAATGGCAGTCAGGAGAGTGAACCGCGACAATGTGGTGTATGTCATAACCGCAACGATCTTCCTCAGTCACCTCAATTACATGGACAACATGCACACACGTTTACCGCAGAAAATACCACCATACTGAATGATAAGCACTGTGTGACTTGTCATGTTGCTTCAGACATGGACGGTCAATTCGAGTTAAACCGCGATCTCACTGGTTATCTCGACGCGACACAAACGATATCAAGCTACAGCACCATCTCCGAATTTTGTCTGCGCTGCCACAACCGGGATCACCAGCAAGCAGGATTTGAAATCACTGGTCATAGTTATGATGACCCTCTGATTGCCGTGAAAGATGCTTTTCATTTTATTGACAAACACGGGTTGATAGACGGTAGCGGTTTACGCACTTATGCTGGCCTGCGCCGAGGCTATGAATATCAGACAGTAGTGGCCTGTATCGACTGTCATGCCATGCATGGTACCGATAACACCGGATTGATTATCGACACACCACTCAAAGGGGTGACCCGGTTAGCGGCATCAATTCGTGAGGTTATTCACAGCGTCACAATAAATAATGGCGACTATTCACAACTCTGTGTGCTGTGTCATCAAATGAGCACAGTGCTGGATGAGGGAGGCCTCGATACCGGTAACGGTTTGGCCGGTGTGCATGAAGTGGGTAGTGATTGTCGCGCCTGTCATACCCACGGTGAAGCCGTGCAGGCGGGGCTATGAAACCGGTTTTGCTTTTCATCATATTGTTGATTCTTTCACCTGTCGTTAATGGCGAGGAAGAAAAAGAGAAAAAAATTGACATGCCTCCACTGCATCATGTGGTCGGAGTAAAACCCCCTGAAGGTATGACGCTGCCAAAAAAATTCCCGCTGAATGACAAAGGGAAAATAGATTGCAAAACCTGCCATGGCATTAAGGATATTGCGAAAATACCCCTCAACAAAGTCAACAAAAAGGCAGATGATTTTCACCGGGGCGGCCCTTACAAAAAACTGATCGATTTCTGTGCCAACTGCCATGACAAAAAACCCTATAAACGCCCCAATATTCACAAGCTGCTCAACGACAAAGGTGAATTTGACAAAAAAGACTGTGAATACTGTCATAAAAAAGTGCCTGATCCCAAAAAAGACATTAAATACGACGAGCTGGAATTTCGCCTTCCACCGCAAATAATTTGTTTTGGCTGCCACCTGAAAACGCCCCATCTTAACGCGCTTAATCATCAAGTAAAGCCGGATAAAGAAATGCGTAAACACATGCGTGAAACAGAAAAAAAACTGGAGATTATTTTACCACTGGATAAAACCGGGAAAATAATGTGTGCCACCTGCCATGCACCTCATCAGCCAGGCGTAATCGACAAAAAAAAACCGGCCGGTAAACAAGTCGCCGATGCCAACCTTGATAAAGGCGTAAGCTATGTCGATCACGCCTGGAATCGTGTATTTCAATCTGATAAAAAAGCACGTTTGGAAAAACTAGAGAAAGAAAATGGTGGTACTCACACCCCCGTTTATCAGCGTATTAAAACGGAAGTATTGCTACGCCTTTCTGCCAAAGACGGCAGTTTATGTCAAGCCTGTCATACCTTTAAGAAATAAATAGAGGGAAATAAATAATGAAAGTCATAGAAGCAATAAAAGCGATTCCGAATCCTCAAAAATACCGTTATTCAATAATAATAGCCTCCTGCACCCTGTTTTTTTCTCCCTTTCTGTTCCTGCCAGGATTGGTCGATAATCCTGATCTTTGTGGAAAAGTCTGCATACGTCGTTTTTATCTTTTTTTCCCTGGCATCAGTCCTGGAGATGTTGCCAGCAAAATGCAAGTAGCAGCCATTGGTGTCTACATACTTTCTTTCATCCTGATCACCACTTTTTTCTTTGGTCGTATGTGGTGTGGCTATATCTGCCCGGTAGGAGGGCTGCCAGAGCTGGTCAGTCGTACATTCAGTGACAAATGGAAAATCGAATACCGCGCCCTGCCACAGGTACCGATTCGTTATGGCTATTTTTCTGTTTATTTGACGTTAATGCCTATGCTGGGTATCAGTGCCTGCACCTTATGCAACTTCATCACCATCCCGCGTATTTTTGATGCCTTTAGCGGAAATCCAAAAGGACTGGCCTTTGCCCTGTCAGCAGTCGGCCTGGTCAATCTGGCACTGCTCTTTCTACTCGGATTTTTCGCCACCAAAGGACGCGCCTATTGTCAATTTCTTTGTCCGATTGGTGCAATCGACGGGCTGGTCAACAGACTGGGTGCCAAACTACGCTTCACTCGTCGTATTCGCGTCGAACGCAGTCGCTGTACCGGTTGTAATATCTGCGCCCGCAACTGCATGACGGGTGCCATTAAAATGGTGGATCGTATCGCCGTGGTAGACCAACTCTCCTGCATGACCTGTCATGAATGTGTGGATGTGTGTGACTGGGGAGCAATTGACTGGCGTGCAGCACCATTGGATGAAGACCCAAAACGCAAAAAGAAAGGTATTGACTTCCATCCCCAGCCACAATGGCAGGCGGTTTATGTCACACCGGCATCAAAAAATAAACAGACATAAATAACATGGCGCTAATTCGTTTTTTATTGATGGCCATGGTGATCATCGGCTGTATCCAGGCAGTTTTTGCCGCCCAACGTCATCCTGACCCTGATGGCTGTTTTTCATGCCATTCGCTGGAAGGTCTAGATTATATCGATAAAGAAGGTGTGCTACGCAGCGCCTCTATCAACAAGCAACACTACTACAGTGCTTTGCACGGCAGCGTGCCGTGCAAGGACTGCCACCGTAAAATTCGTGATTACCCCCACAAAGTGGAAAATGGTGAAGTGGACTGTGGTGAATCATGCCATGTAGAAGAACCATCAGAAGGCGAACCCTATACCCACAAGGCCGTTGTGAAAGAATATAAAAACTCAGTACATGGCCATGGGTGGAGCAAAGGACTAACCGGTGGTAATCGCCTCAAAGAAGAAAAAAAAGCAACAGACCCCTCTTGTCGTTTCTGTCATTCCAACGACTTATATATCAGTGAAGCAGAATTGCCAAAATTCAAAGAATCCTTTGACCATTTAGATAGTGAATGTGGCAGCTGCCACCAAGGTGAAGTATGGCTAGGCCAGTTTGGTGGCCATATTCTTCGTCGTTTTATCGGTTCACGCTGGAATAAAAATGATCACAATCAAATGTGTAATAACTGCCATGCTGACCCCATACGTATGGCCAAGGTAGAATTGGAAGATAAAGAAACCGGTGATAAAGAAAAAGTTGGCCCACGTTTTATACTGGCCAGTGACAGCTATGCAACCACCTTGCACGGGCGACTATTGGAAACCAATGTCATGCAAGGTGCCTCCTGCATAGACTGTCATGCCCCCAAAGGTTTGCGTCACGGTGTATTACGTGATGAAGAGAAAGAAGCGTCAACACATGCCAAAAATTTGGCCGAAACCTGCGCACAAAGTGATTGCCATGGTTATGCCACTCATCCCTTGAATCATCGTTTTGTCAAAACCGACGTGCATGACATCGATATGATTCCGATAAGCAATCAAATTGCGCCACGCGATCAATCCCGACTGGAATCTGGCTGGATCAAGGCACTCATCGCGTTATTGCCCATTATTATCATACTGGGTGGTGGCAGCCTATTGTGGTGGTTATTTGGCGGCAAGAAAAAGAGTGTTACCTTTGCCGTATTCGGAGGAGATGCTTTTCAAGAAAAAATGATCGGACGAAAACCTAAAAGAAAAATAAAAAAGAAGGTGCGCCAGGAAACCAAACCTACGCCTGATAAAAAAGAGGGTGAAAATAATGAAAAATAGATATAGAAACTATTCTGTATTGGCAAGTATTTTTCTATTATTTTATATCAGTCCGACTATGGCGGGATCACTCTATCAACAACATGTAGAACGGGCCACGATCAGTGAAAAAGCAATAAATAAATCATTAAAACAAGTGAAAAATTACAGAGAAATCAACATCATTGATGAGCTTTCTATGCCGCCGTTTCATAAAAGAACGACGATACAAACAACAACAAAAAAACCATTTTGTACAACCTGTCATTTACCCTTACCACATCAAAAAAATGAACGGAATCGTACTTTTATGAATATGCATAGTCATTACATCGCCTGCGAAACCTGTCATTTTCGCCCTGAAAAAATCGAATTGGATTATCGATGGATGGCCTACGATGGCATTGCAGCGGGAAACATACTTCCCCCCCGCCCTGTCCTTGAAATCACCATTGAAATAACTGACCCTATTGAGAGAGAACACACCGCACAATTCAAAAAACGTATACCACTAGCACCACAGCCCGGCGCACGCATTTCTCCCTTTTATGAGAATTCCTCAGTACCACTGTTTAAAGAAAATATTTTTTCGAAAGAGATCGAAAAGAAATGGAAAGATGCCAATGACAATAAACGGGCAGAAATAAAAGCAAAGCTTCATGCGCCACTGAAAGAAAAGGGGCCTGCTTGCAAAGAATGTCATCACAAAGATAAAAAGATACTTGACCTTGAAGCTCTGGGGGCAACGCCAATACAAATAAAGGCCATTCAAAATAATATTATTGTTCGATTTTTTGATCGTTTCAAAAAAGAAGATGACCGTATTAGAATTGACAAATTACTAAGATGAAACGTTATTTTTTACCACTGATTTTATTTTTACTTCTTCCAGGAAGTGCTTTTTCCATTGTATCCGCAGAAAAAATAGCCCAAATTGAAAGCACCCTTGACCAACCAACAGATGTCGCAGTACATGATGACGGTCGGGTTTATGTGTTAGATGGCGTTAATAACCGCGTCGTGGTTTATCGGTCAAATGGCGAAAAAGATTTTATATTTCCAGATAATAACAATAATCTTAGCCAACCAATGGGAATAGCCATTGCTAATAAACAGATTTATATCGCCGACAGCGGACACCACAGAATTGCCGTATTTAACTTGCAAGGAAAATTTTTAAAATCAATCAACCTCACCGGTAAATTACCACCAGAACCTGTTGCACTGGTGGTCACTGATGACGTAATTACCTGGAGTGATCGACGTAATCATCAAATTTGCCGTAACATAATTAACACAGGAGAGCACCTGATCTGCTGGGGAAAACGCGGCGAAGCCAAAGGTGATTTTCAGTTTCCCTTTCAGCTAAAAATAGACCGTGATGGTTACATTCATGTGGTCGATGTTATCAATGGGCGAGTGCAGGTTTTTAATCATCAAGGACGTTATTTCAGCCAAATAGGTCGATTCGGACTGGAAACAGGAGAGCTATACCGACCCAACGGACTGGATTTTTATCGCGATAAATATCTATTGGTTAGCGATGCTTACCGTGGCACGATATCGGTTTTTTGGAATGGGCGTATTGTCGGGCTATTAGCCGACAGTGAAGGAAAACCAGTACATTTTTCAGCCCCCGTAGGACTGACTGTATGGCAAGACCAACTCTATGTCGTCGATGCACTTAATAACCGTATCGACGTATTTCGCTTACACGAACATGAAACTGAACCGTTAATTCATAATATCAACCCAGGCATATCACAAAAAAACTGTCATATTTGCCATCTCTCCTGGTCGGCAAATTACACCCCGGGTGAGGGAGAGCAAGATGGTGTACCGCCCGTTGCCACGGAACGTATGTGTTACAGCTGCCACCATGGTGCAGTCATCGACTCTCGTCATATCATTGGTCGAGGCGAACAACACCCCGATATTCACCATCAACGTAACAAGAAAAAACAACAACAAAACCCCGAACAGAAACAAAAAGAAAAAATTCCAAAAATATTTCCCCTGCTGGAAAGCCATAAAATACTGCGCGGCAAAAAAGCTCAGCTTTCGTGTGGTTCCTGCCACACCCCTCATACAGTAAATATTGATAAAGCGGATACCCTATACCGCCAACACAAAAACCCGTGGCTACGGGTTTTAAATAATGACGGTGACTTATGCCAACAATGCCATGAATCGAAACTCGATGATGTTCGGGATACACAAAAAATGATCAGTGGCATTAATCACCCAGTGGGCATCTATCTTAAAAAACCAAAGGGGGGTCAAACCAAAAATTATGCCACCTCTGAAAAATTACACGAAGGCCTGCCCGATTTACTGTCAAAAAAAGGGGCAACCCTCGGGCGTGACAAACAAATGATCTGTCAGAGCTGCCATCAAATTCATGGTGCAAAAAATGAAGCACTTACACTACTCAATATTGATGATGGACAACTCTGCGCAGAATGCCATGATAGACAACATGCTAAAAATGAAAAAGAGTCGAGAAAAAAAGGCATTCATCCTGTGAATATCGAACTGGAAGAACCCGTAAAAATAAATGGCAAAGAGATAAAAAAAATTACCTGCCTGACCTGCCATAGTCTTCATGAAGGAAAAAATGGAACAGCCTTACTTATAATCAATAATCAAGACGGAAAACTATGCAGCCAATGTCATACAGAATATGAAACCATCGTAAATAGTGACCATGACCTTCGCTTGACGGCTAAAAAACATCAAAACCGCTTTAAACACACCCCTGAAGAGTCAGACGTATGTGGTAGTTGCCATAGTATGCACCGTGGAAACCCCAACATACCTTTTCTTTATGCCGGAGAATACCAAACCTATAAAGGCAAAGAACCGGCATTAGAACGTGATCGCATTTGTTTAGACTGCCATCGCAAAGAAGGTAATGCAGAAAAAATGATCGTCGAACACTTCAGCCATCCCGAAAAAGATCTCATATTACGCTCAAATCCTAAAATATTACCGTTAATTAATGCCAAAAATGAGATCGAGGAATTTGGTTCCATTGCTTGTATCACCTGCCATGAACCACACCGCTGGGAACCCAAGGAAAAAGAAATGAAAAATGAAAAAACCTCACAAACAAAACCTATCGTTACATCTGAAAAAATCCTGAAAAAAAACAAAGATGGCAATGTCCTTAATAGCTTCCTCCGCCGAAAAGGGATCAAAGGAACATTTTGCATTGACTGCCATGGCTTTGAAACACAGGTAAAATATAAATATTATCATGATGAATTGTCTCGCGATAAAAACATTAAATATATTAAATAAATATTCTTACAAAAAAACATGGGATCACACCTGAATATAAAACTTTACAACCCCACCACAGAGGTGCGACATTTTGTCGCAGCTTTATTTTTACAAAAAAATATTTATTAAATATTTTATTATAAATAATGGAAATTACGTATTTATCTCTGAATTATATTAGTTTAACATTTCTTCTCTTTTACTCCGCTATGGGAATGCTACGTAAAACTAGGATGTTTATTTGTAGAATGTTGTACGCCTAATTTAAAAACTACGGGTATGCATCACTAACAATTGCGTTATAAATACAATCAACAAAGGATGTTTTTTATGAAAAATACATTTAAACGATCATTTTTACCAACCATCATGGCAATTGGGTTTGGGCTCACCACCGTTACATCACTCCAGGCACACGAAACCAGAGAAGGTGTCAGTGACACTTATAACATCACGGTTGGGCACCGCTCAGAACCAGTTTTCGCCAAAGAACCCGCACAGTTTGACTTAATTATTAGAGACTTAGAGGGAAACCCCTATGAGCCATCCGACATTGATCTTTCAGTAAAGGTCATGTACTTGAAAGATGATGATTTTGATGCAAGGGTACTAAAGTCGAAAAAACTGAAAGGTGATTTGAGACGTGATCGCAGCTCTCCCAATCGTTTCAATATCTGGTATATGCCTACGCGCCCCGGAGCCTATGGTTTTCGTATCAAAGGTACAATCGATGGCGTAGATATAAAGGTACGTTTCGTTTGTGGTGATGGATCTTTATCTGACAGCTCATTTGCTTGTGTTACAAAAATACAGAAATTTCCAAAATAATAAGAAACAACTCTAGCAATAATTACACCTCTAAAGCCTCCGTAATACACCAACATCCCAACATCCCAAGATAAAAATAAAGGCCGTGGTTCACACCACGGCCTTTATTCTTCTACTTCAGAATAGCCGTTACCTATAAAAACTACGCTGACAGTAACAATTACTGTCAAAAAAAGTGCGTCATAATGTCGCGCGACATTATGTCACTTCTCTCCATGCCGTTTTGCCTCTAGGCTGAAATCCGTTTAAAAAACACCGTGCGGTGTATAACTAAAAAAATATAACGTTGTATGTGACGGGAGGGGAAGAACATGAGTATAAAGAAGAAAAAAGGTAACATTGGTTTTCGCTGGTCTATTTTTTTTATCACCACAGTATTATTAACCGCATGTGGTGACTCCAGCGACACTTCATCCATCAATACCGACGACGAAGCAAACACGTTGAGTGGCTCAGTCTTTGCTTCGGCCATCACGGGTGCCAGCTGTGAAGTAAGAGACAATTTCGACAATGTGATAGCTGGGCCTTTTTCCACATCTGAAAATGGCGCGTATAATACAACTCTTCCTGCTGACCAACTGACAGAAAACCTTGTTATAGAGTGTTCCGGCGGCACATTTACTGATGAAGCAACAGGGCTGACGAATCGCACAGCAGGTTTCATGGCAGCACATATCGCAGGAGGTACATCAACTGCGGGCAATGTCATCCATATTACGCCCTCAAGTACAATTATCCATGGACTGATTACTCAGCACAGTAAAACAGCAACCGAAGCAACCATAGCATTTGAAGCAGCATTTGGCTTTACACCAGACTACACAACGCCTCCCACAGATGCCAGTGCTCCCGAAAATGGTGCTGAACAAGCAAGCTTGTTAAGCGGCCTTAGAGCCGCAATATTCAGCCAATTAGCCAGTGATCTTGGCTTGCTAAGCACGGATCAATTTGCCTTATTTTCGGCATTATCTACCGATTTAGCTGATGGCACATTAGATGGAAATGGGGCTTCCGGCCCAGTTTCCATCGATGGGACAGCAGAAAGTTTACCTGCTGATATCCAAAACCGCTTTACCCGGGCACTGATAAACTTTAGAAATGGGCGTGATGCCAGTGGTCTGGCTAATAGCCGTATTGGCGTCTTACCATTTGCCAAAACTGCAATGACTGATAATTACAAAATAGTATATCAGCCCGGCATGCACACTGCTGTCAATGGCAAAACTGGGTTTATGCTCAAGATCAGTGATCACACCGATACTGCTCAAACTGGACTGGCTGTTTCCATTAAACCAAAAATGAATATGGACAGCATGGTACATGGAACTGCATTTGAAGAAACATGCAGCGAAACTGTCACAAGTGGCGAATACGATTGTACCGTTTACTACCTTATGCCCTCCATCATGATGAGCGGGCTATCCCTGGGGTTTTGGGAATTAAAAGTGACAGTGGGCCCTCTGGATGATGAATATGTTGTTTTTTATCCCAATGTGACAATGGCAATGGGTGACACTGCACAAGTCAGGCTCAAAGGTCGTGACGATATAATTTCCAGCAGTTTGAATCACATGGGTGACGGTATGGGTGGCATGACAAATGGTACCGAGGCCCGCACCTATTACTTGTTCAAAAAATCACTGACCGGCGAAAATGGCAATCATAGCCTTGAGCTTTTCATTGCTGCTAAAGAAAATATGATGAACTACCCTGCCGTTTCTGAAAATATAACGCTAAATAGTGGTGACCTGAATTATGAATTATCCATTTCCACAATGTCAGTCGAAGTGTCAACCGATACAATCAATTGGATAACTGCTTCCGATCATGGTGGACATGGCCATATTGGCGAATGGGTAGCCGATGGTATTGACGGCCTGACCAATGGCACTGAATCAACACTTTATGTAAGACTGACTGTGGAAGGTGAACAAAAAACAACAGATGGTGCTACGCCCAATGTGTTACCTGTCACTGATGACGCAAACAACCATTATGCAAAATTCATCGTGACACCCGGCGGTTCGGGTATGTCAATGTAATCGGTTGATTATCTCGATGAAACCCACAACAATGGTAAAAACACTCCTTGCAGGCGCTACTCTCCTGTCGGGCACATCACTTCATGCTGCTTCATGCTGTGGTGGAGGCTCTGCCAGTGCATTAGTACTACCCAAGTTTTCCAACGCTATGATCGATGCCTCTTTTGACATTGAGCAATATGATGGCTTCTGGAACAGAGACGGTGATCACATCAATGATCCATCCGGATCAGACTTAAACCAATACCGCTTAAATATTTCTTATGCGCATCGCCTTGCATCACGCTGGCAAACCAGCGTGACCATACCCTATACCTGGAATGATAATCAGTATAGTGGTCTGGACACTCAAACCAATGGACTCGGTGATGCCAATATCAACCTGTGGTATGAAGCTTTTGATGATGTAACCTGCATCGGAAAAGTAACGACACTGGCAGACCTTAAACCTGCTATTTATTTTGGGGCTACATTAACACTGCCTACCGGAATATCAGCCTTTGATGATGTTGATACTAGTTTTGATATCACTGGACGTGGCTTCTATCGTCTCGATGGCAATGTGCTATTGGAAAAGACCATCTACCCCTGGAGTACCTCATTACTGCTTTCCTATGGAAAGTATCTTGAGCGATCAGTCAATCGTGAATACGGGAAGTTTGTAGAGCCTTATGAAACAAACCTCGGTGACCGTTTGTTAGCGACCTTGGCATTTGGGTATACCCAATTCCTGGATTCGATGAATACAATAACCTATATGCTTGCATATTCTCATTTACAGGAAGAAAAAGCCAAAATTAATGGCCGCACCGATCCCACCAGCGGTTTTGAAAAACGCTCGCTGGCATTAACCGCTGCCTATGCCACCATGGATCGTGACTGGGTATTCAAAGCGAGCTGGAGCCACGCCATCGACCGGGATGGCTGGGGTGAAAACTTTCCAACAACGGATGTTCTGACACTGGGGGTCACCCATGTATTATATTAAAAAATGGCCACTAGTAGGCTGTTTGTCCGCCATCCTATTGATTACAACAGGCTGCCAGGATATGACCGACGACTTGACCCCTTCTGGCGATGATAAGCGCCCAGCAGTGGAATCCGGCTCTATCGGCTCACAACCTACACAATCAGCGCCAAACTTTACGGCTATAGATACGCTTAACAATAGTCATACTCTGAACGATGAATTGGCATTGACCGATGCAGTCGTACTTTATTTCACAATGTGGTGCCCTATCTGTGATAGTCATATGGCCCATATTCGCTCCAGCTTAATCCCGGAATTTCCTAATACACGCTTTCTTATTATCGATTATGTCACAGGCTCAATCATCGCTTCTCGTGCAGCACAATTAGCCAACGGCTATGCCAGCTTCACCGTATTAGCCGATAGCAATCAAGCATTGCATGACACCTTTAAAGGGAGCATGGGGATAACCGTAGTAATCGACGGTAGTGGCACAGTGCAGTTGAATGAATATTACAAAGATGGACAAAAAATACGTGAAACTTTGGCGTCCTTGCCGTAAAAAATACCACGCTTAAAATAATTATACTGTGTAAAAGTGAGAAATAATCAATGAAAAAATCAATTTCCTGTTTATTTTTATGTGGAGCATGTTTGCTGATGACCAGTTATGCCATAGCTAATCCATTTACCGCAATGAAAATCACACCATTAACTGAAACAAAAAAAACTGCATTAAATTTTACCTTGGAGCACCTGAATGGTACCACTTCAAGTTTGCATGATTTCAGTGGAAAAGTGGTATTGCTTAACTTCTGGGCGACGTGGTGCCTGCCCTGCATTCAGGAAATGCCTGATATGGAAAGACTGTGGCAGCAATATAAAGATGCTGGCCTTGTTGTATTAGGAGTATCTAATGATGATGCAGGAAAACGTAAGCGCGTAGAAACGTTTATTGATAGAGTTAATCTCAGTTTTCCTATCTTGCTTGACCCAGATAGCACGGTAAGTAATCTCTATGATGTATCAGCTATTCCTGTGAGTTATCTTATTAGTCGCGAAGGTATACTGCTGGCAAAAATTGTAGGGGTAAGAGAATGGGCCAGTCCGGAGTCATTTACATTAATAGAGCATTTATTGCAGCCGTGATTCTGATTTCAACAGACGGGATACCCGACAGTAAAACCATGGTATCTGGCGCTATTATTGACAATACCTAGCATGCATCATATTTATTAGCAAAAAACAATATTGCCAAACCATCAAACGCCCCATTTAATGGCATTCAAATACTTCATTGACAAAATAGAAATATGAAATAGTCTGTATGTACCTAACTACGGAAAAGGAGATTCCGATGACTATATTTCGCTCCATACTGGGCGGTATTATTTGTGTTTCATTACCTATCACAGGTATCGGCGTAGGCGTCGCAAATGCCAGCGGCGGCGATGTCGTAAAACCCTTTAAAGACTCTACCAGTAGCAATGCAGTCAAACGTGGCACAATGACCATCGAGCATGGTGGCATCGAACAAAACCTTACAGAATCACCTTCTTTGTCATCCAGATCGCTTTCCTTTTCCACGTCAAAAGCACGTTGTGATATACGCACAAAGCAGGATATGGATTTGGGTAAAAATAACTACCGGTGGCACGATGATGATGTCAACAGTACATTTGCCGATCCCGATTTCAAAGGGTTTAAGCTTCAATCTGCTCGATTATGTATAAAGTATAAAGACGTTGATTTCACCAGCTACCATGCATACACCCCTGAGCTGGATGTCGTTCAATTTGGCGATACCACTATCGGTATACTTCCGGGAAATGACGGCGAAACGTTGACGAAATGCTGGGATGTGAAATCTCGATTACAGAAAAACACCAAGCCCACTATCCCTTTCATTATCAATGTTGATGCCGCTCATGATCATAACTACTGGGCAGTCTATCTCTATAATGCGGTATTATCGACTTGCCATACCAACGCAACAATAGGGCAACCGCTCCCGCCCGGACCGGGGCTGCCTATTATTGGCCCATATACTCCTGGCCCATATACTGCCACTCAATAGAAAGAGTCGTTATGCCGTAACCGATAGGCTATCATTGCATTGCGGCAGAGACACCCACAAATAAATGGTCTCACAGAAAACTGGTGAAGTATTCACTGGAGACCGGTGAAAGCCGGTGTCCAGTGGTTTCAATCTCTGGATTCTGGCCTTCACCAGAATGACGGTAATCGCGGCGATCTGTAGGGACTAAATTCTCAAGGATTAAAGATACTGAATTAATGCGTCCCATCTTCATACAATCAAGACAAGTCGTCATTTATACTTATTTTGTGCCCGATTACCCACAATTCACAGCCACGTTGGACAAATTAAACACCCATATATTCAATCTGTTATGCGCAAGAACTAAACTCACCCTATCAGGGTATTGACGTAGTGAAGAAAACTGACCTCATCGGGTGACACCATTTCATGTGAATATTCATATTTACAGGGACAACAGCCGGTTACCAGGCTACCTAATGGCTCAGAATCATGGGTAATCAGGAAGTGCTAAACCTGAAGCAGCAGTATCCACAAAGCGCCACTAATGCAGGTACAAGCATCATGTTTGTAGAGGAAATGCATCGCGACAACAGTGAGGTATACGTTATCGTGGCACTGGAAAATAACGTGTTATGAACGCAAAGACCGCAGAGGCGCAGAGGGCGCAAAGTGTATTCATTGCCTATGAAGCACAGCCATGATGACGCCCACAACATAAATAATGGACTGAATGAGTAACACAATAATACTACCCGGCGATGACTGAGATTCAGACATAATCAGGTAGCTTTATATTTTTCTTTGCGCCCTCTGCGATCTTTGCGTTAAGCACTCACCTGATTACTCACAACTCACAACCATTGTATAGCCCCAAAAACAGGCTGTAGGCTGAGTAAACATGCTATGCCACTCTGAGTGATATGGTTTGTTGCAGTGGATTTCCGTTTAAGGATCACTCGAACAATAACTGTCATTTTTTGCATGAAGGAAGTCACCCGGAAAGCGGTCAACTTTCACGATACATTGCCAAAATGGGACAATAGTTTATCGATCAACCCTAAATAGTCATGTGTGAAAATGTTACTGTCTATTGTTGCTTATAACCCATTGAATGCCTTTTCATTAATTTTTATCAGAATGGCTGAGAGTTGTGGGTAATCAGGTATTTGTTATGCTTCTTTTAGTACGTTTCCGAAAGTTAATGCCAATCAACTTAAGACCAGGATAACCCAGCACATAGACTAATAAATTCTTCGCACTCATTAACCCACATTATTCGATAGATATGTTTTTCGATTTTATGAGCCATGTTACATCCTCAGCATTAAAACTACGTATAACACCTTCACGGCCCGTCACAAGCGGTAAAAAGTCACATTGACAAAATAGAAATATAAAATAGCCTATATGCACACATCAAGGAAAAGGAGATTTCCATGTCAACATTTCGTTTCATGCTGAGCAGTGTTATTTGTCTATCATTACCAATCATTGGTCTGGGTGTTGCAAATGCTGGGGGCGATACTGCAAAACCATTCAAGGACTCCACCAATAATAGCGCAGCCAAACGGGGCGTAATGACCATCGAACGCGGCAGTGGGCGCACAGAGAAAAACCTTACCGAGTCTTTTTCTTTATCATCCAGACTCCCTTCCCCAGGAGCCAATTGTAATTTAAGCACACAGCAGACTATTGATTTGAATCCACAAAACTATCGCTGGCACAATGAAGATGTTAACGAAGAATTTTCTGTTCTTAACATTCCAGGGTTCATACTTCAATCCGCACGCTTGTGCATCAAATATCACGATGTTGATTTCACAAGTCACCCCGCGTATACCCCTGAGCTGAATGTGGTTCAATTTGGAGCTACCACTATCGGCATACTTCCCGGAGAGAATGGACAAACTTTGACAAAATGCTGGGACGTAAAATCCCGACTACAACAAAACACCAACCCAAGCATCCCATTCATTATTAATATTGATGCAGCTCACAGCCGACCTGCCTGGGCAGTCTATCTTCATAAGGCGGTATTATCCGCCTGTTACACTAATGTAACACTACCCTGGCTGCCTTTGCCTTACATTCGTTATTAGAAAAAAACACCGTTATGCTGCAATCAATACACTCTGTTATTGCAGCATAACGGTGATAATGCCAGCGTTCATCTGAAAATTACAGCCATCGGACACAGCGATCCGTTCGACTTAACCCGTCGTCACCGCACGCCGTGCAATTTCAATCAACTCGGCATTGCGCCGTTTGAGTGCTTCGTCATCTTTGGCCAGCGCATTGGATTTTTGCGCCAGACTTTCCGCCATACCATAA
>Ga0256839_1000365_pt1 | contig 58671 bp, 51 predicted proteins | sample 354166metaG_FD_185968 | JGI IMG/M metagenome (GOLD analysis project Ga0256839, IMG submission 185968) | Hydrothermal vent microbial communities from Mid Atlantic Ridge, Atlantic Ocean - 354-166 | ecosystem: Environmental > Aquatic > Marine > Hydrothermal vents | place: Atlantic Ocean: Mid...
CCTACTTTTTTAAAGTACCCTGAGCAGTATAAAGAAAGTGATTTGAATCAGGCTTTTGCAGTAGAGCTGTACGATTTTATAGAAAATAAGCAACCTGATTACTGGCTCTATGGCCACCACCATCAAAATACGGCTGATTTTAGCATTGGTAAAACCCAAATGTGTACTAACCAATTAGGTTATGTAAAATATGAGGAGCACCAATTATTTAGCACTAGTAAAACGATAAGTATATGACTAATCATATAATAAACCTATATTTGCACAATAAACTAAATTGGTTTATTAAGCAATTATAGGTTTATTAAAAATAATGAAACAGCTTAAACAATATCTACTTCAGGTGCTAGGAGCACAAATACAACCTAAACCCACAGACAAACACCTGATGGAGGGTTTACCTATGTATATTGGCGAAACCTATAAATTCTATGATATTACATTATTTAATAATCGAAAATTATTAATAGCTGCTCCTAAGCATGAAGATGGGTTTACGGTTTTGCAAACAGAGAAAAATCTAAACTTATTAAAAAATAAATTAGGGAAAACAGTGGTATTGCTATTGCCAAAAATTACTTCATTTAACAGGAAGAGGCTGATTGATAAAGGCATTAATTTTATTGTGCCAGGTAATCAATTATACCTGCCAGATTTATTATTGGATTTAAAAGAAACCTTTTTTAACCCAAACACAAAAAAGAAAACGGAGACACTTCTACCTTCGGCTCAGTTTCTTCTTATTTATCATATTATACACCGTACTAATATATGGCAATTGGAAGCCCATTCTTTTAAAGAAATAGCAGAAAAAACAGGCTACAGCCCCATGGCCATAACCAAAGCGGTGAACAATCTAACATACCACAAACTTATTGAGGTAACAGGTGATAAAGAAAAGCAGATAACGTTTACCCTAAACAGGTTAGAGCTATGGCAAGAGGCTGAAAAACGAAAATTACTAATTAACCCTGTGATAAAAAAAGTATATGTAGATGAAAGACCCAGCGCATATCTACTGCCAAGTAACGCTTCTGCATTGCCCGAATACAGCAATATGAACCCTAGCCGGCAGGTGTATTTAGCCATAGCAAAAGGCGCCTTTTATAGTTTACAAAAGAACAACGCACTAATAGGTGCGAATGAACACGAAGGAAAATACTGCTTAGAAGTATGGAAATACAACCCTAGCGTACTGGTAGGTGAACTAGACAATAATACTGCAGTAGTGGACCCACTATCACTTTATTTAAGCTTAAAAAACGACCAAGATGAACGTACCGAAATGGCTTTAGAACAATTAATAGATACGCATATATGGTAAGAGGATTAGACGTGTTTACAGCCTATTTTAAGGATTACCCCAATAATTATGTAATTATTGGAGGCACTGCCTGCGATATAATTATTGAAGAAGCGGGGTTTGTACCCAGAGTAACAAAAGATATTGATATTATATTAATAGTAGAAGCCCTATCTGCCGAGTTTGTTAACATGTTTTGGCAGTTTATTAAAAAAGGCAAGTACGAATTACAGCAAAAAAGCGAAGACGATAGGAAATACTATCGTTTTATGAAACCAGAAAATAAGGATTACCCTTACCAACTGGAGCTTTTTGCAAGAAAGCCAGATGTAATTACCTTGGAGGGTGATGTACACCTAACCCCTATACCGGTTGATGAGGATGTAAGCAGCCTTTCGGCCATTTTACTAAGCGATGATTATTATCATTATATGATTGGCCATACTACCACCAAAGAGGGGTTGCAACATGCCAATACCGAAGCCTTAATTTGTTTAAAGGCCAAAGCCTATTTAGAAATAACGGAGCGCATTGCTGCCAGTAGCAAGGAGGATAGCAAACAACTTAAAAAACATAAAAACGACATATTTAAATTGGCCGTAATGTTAGCCCCTAACAATGCATTTACATTACCTAAAAGCATAAAAAACCACATGCAAAAATTTACAAATGCCATTGCCGATGAATTGCCAACCAAAGATTTATTTAAAGCCATGGGTTTGGGTAACCTTAACCCTAAACAAGTATGGAGCCAATTACTCAAAAATTTTAAGTTAAATGGGGAATAAAACCAAGCCATTTTATAATACTACGATTCCAGACGAGTGGGAGATAAAGACTTTAAATAAGTTTGGTGATTTTTCTAAAGGAAAGGGGATATTAAAGGCAGAGTTGATCTCTGAAGGAATTCCCTGTATTCGGTACGGTGAAATTTACACAACCCATAGTTATGTAATAAATGAATTTTGCTCTTTCATCAATGAGGAAGTTGCTAAGGAAAGTAAAGAAATTAAAAAAGGAGATATTCTTTTTGCTGGGTCAGGAGAAACTATTGAAGAAATTGGTAAATCTGTTGCTTTTATAGGAAGTGAAAAAGCTTATGTAGGAGGAGATATAATTATTCTTTCTACTGATAAGAATGTTAGTGCGGAGTGTCTTTCGTATGCTTTGGAAACTGATAGTGCAAGAAAACAAAAAAGAAGATTGGGTCAAGGCAATTCTGTAGTACACATATATTCAAAGGACTTATTAAAATTAAGAATTCCTCTTCCTCCCCTCCCCGAACAAAAAGCTATTGCCCACGCTTTGGCTTTAATGGATAAAGCCATTAACGCCAATATCCAACTTATCTCCCAAAAAGAGCTGCGCAAAAAATGGTTAATGCAAAATTTATTAACGGGCAAAAAACGGCTAAACGGGTTTAGTGGGGTGTGGAAGGAAGTTCATCTAAGTGATATGTTTTCTGAACGAAATGAACGTAATAATAATGGTCTAGCTCTTTTGTCCATTGGCCAAAACGGTGTTTACCCTCAAGAAAATTCTATCAAAAAGGATACTTCAAATAGCGATAAGTCTAAATATAAGAAAATCTGTGTAGGAGACATAGGTTATAATACTATGCGTATGTGGCAAGGCAGAAGTGCTTTATCAAGTTTAGAAGGAATTGTGAGTCCAGCTTACACAATTGTAACTCCTAAAGAAAACGCTGACTCATTATTCTTTGCTTACTTATTTAAAACTCCAAAACTAATTAATCTCTTTTGGCGAAACTCACAAGGTTTGGTAAATGATACGTTGAATTGTAAATTCAAAGACTTTTCGATTGTTAAGGTTTTTTTGCCTCCTAAAGAAGGGCAAACTGCCATTGCCCAAGTATTGCAATCAGCAGATAAAGAACTAGCGCTACTTAAGGCCAAAACAGATAAATTAAAGGAGCAAAAAAAAGGAATGATGCAGGTGTTATTAACGGGGAAGAAGAGGTTGAAAATAGTATGAACATGATTTTTAAGATTTTAAGATGAATAAGATTTTGAATAAAAAAGATTAAAAAATGAATGCTAATAAATCATCTATACCTGTAGATAAAGATGTAATCAATAATTTAACACATAAAATAATTGGTTGCGCAATGGAAGTGCACAGCACGTTGGGTAATGGTTTTCAAGAAGTGATTTACCAAAGAGCATTGTCTATTGAGTTAAATCATCAAGATATTGAACACGTGCGAGAGATGGAAATGGATTTGCATTACAGAGAGCAGCATATTGGTACTCGCAGAGTCGATTTTTTTATTGAAGGATGTGTGATGTTAGAAATTAAAGCAATTGAAAAATTAGGAGGTGTGCACAAAGCCCAAGCCATTAACTATTGTGAAGCTTACAATATTGCAGATGGTTTACTTATCAACTTTGGAGGAGAAAGTTTAGAATTTAAAAGAGTATTCAACAAAAATCTTAAAAATCAATAAATCCTGTAATCCTGTTCAGACAATTTAAGTTGAATATTATGACCACAGACGAACTAAAATATACACTTGAACAACTTCGCAGCTTAACTGCTGAAACGGAAGTGTTGGAGTTTAAAGAGGCAAAAAGAACCTATGATTTTTCAAAGTTGGGCAAATATTTTTCTGCATTAAGCAATGAAGCCAACCTAAAAGGGAAAGGGTATGCTTGGCTGGTTTTCGGAATTGAAAACAAGCAACATAGAATTGTTAGTACACAGTTTCACCCACATCGAAAAAACCTTGATAGCTTAAAAGGAGAGATTGCCAACAAAACTACCAACAGAATTACTTTTATCGAGATACATGAACTTGATTTACCTGAAGGAAGAGTGGTGATGTTTCAGATACCTGCTGCACCCAAGGGGTTTCCAATTGCGTTCGAAGGGCATTATTATGGTAGAGATGGGGAGGAACTCGTTCCTCTTAATTTAGAAGAAATTGAGCGTATAAGAGCACAAGCCACCACCGAAGATTGGAGCGTTGCCATTGTGCCTGATGCTACCATTGAAGATTTAGAACCTGAAGCCATTCGGGTTTCTAGAGAGAACTTTAAAAATAAGTTTTCAGAAAAAGCCGATGAGGTGGACGGTTGGAGCGATATTACTTTTTTAAATAAGGCAAAAATTACCATTAAAGGTAAAATCACCCGTACAGCAATTGTTCTCTTAGGAAAAGAAGAGTCGGAGCATTTTATATCTCCATCCGAAGCAAAAATTAGGTGGCTTTTAAAAGATGACAACGGTATGGATAAGGATTATTTGATTGTAGGTTGCCCTTTATTGCTTGCAGTTGATAAAGTGTATGCAAAAATCCGAAACCTTAAATACCGGTACTTAAAAGAAGGAACTTTATTTCCAGATGAAGTTAATCAATACGAACCCTACTCCATTCGTGAAGCTATAAACAACTGCATAGCCCATCAGGATTATACACAACATGGTAGAATTAATGTTATTGAAATGGATGACCAATTGATATTTACCAACCTTGGGAGTTTTATTCCTGGTAGTGTAGAAAAGGTTGTTAAAGAAGATGCGCCTGAAGAACATTATCGAAATCGATTTTTGGCATCAGCTATGTTTAACTTAAAAATGGTTGATACTGCTGGAGGAGGAATACGTAAAATGTTTAATTATCAAAGAGAGCGGTTTTTCCCGATGCCAGATTATGATCTGGTAAAAGGAAAAGTAAAGGTTTCTATTACAGGGAAAATTTTAGACATGAAATATGCTCGTCTATTAGCCAAAAATCAAGACTTGACCTTAGAGGAAATAATGATGCTAGATAAAGTTCAAAAGCAAAAGCCGATTACTGCGGTTGAGGAAAAATTACTAAAGGATAGGAAATTAATAGAAGGAAGAAAACCTAATTTCTATATCAGTATTAAGGTCGCTCAAAAAACAGGACAAAAGGCAGCGTATTCAAAAAACAAAGGTTTTGATAAAGGGTATTATCTCGATTTAATATTAAAGGCAATTAAAGAGCATAAAAGTGTTAATCGAAATGATGTGGATGAATTACTATGGAACAAATTACCAGATTGGATGACAGAGAAACAGCGAAAAACAAAGATCGCAAACCTTTTGTCAGAGCTTAGGATAAACAATAGGATTAATAATGCTGGAAGTGATACTAAGCCAGAATGGGTTATCTCTAAAAAAAGTTAAGAGAGTTTAAGAGAGTTTAAGAGAGTTTAAGAGAGCTTAAGAGAGCTTAGAAAAAGAAGAGAATATTGAAATCTCTCTTAATTAAAGATTGAAAGTGATTAGAATAAAGAATATGTTGAAATATGATCTAAGAAATCTCTCTTAATTAGAAATGTAAAAGACACTCTTTAAAAATGTTATTAGAATAGCGCATGAGTCAATAAATTCTCTATAAAATTAAAAATAATGGACACCCCCAGTTTTAAAGAAGATCATATTAGTCAAATTCCAGCATTGCAGTTACTGCAAAATTTTGGTTATCAGTACCTTACCCAAGAGGAGGCATTACAATTACGTGGGGGCAAAACCACTAATGTGCTTTTGGAGGTAGTGCTTCGTAAACAATTGAAGGAGATTAATGCTGAAAAAAGAATAAGTTCTACAAAAAGCACTTATTTGAGTGACGCTAATATAGAAAATGGGATTAGAGCACTGCAAGATTTGCCCATGAATGAAGGCTATATTAATGCGTGCGAATCAGCTTATAATCTTATAACCTTAGGTAAAGCATTAGAACAAAGCATAGATGGCGATAAAAAGAGTTTCACCCTACAATACATTGATTGGGACAACCTAGATAATAACGTGTTTCATGTTTCGGAAGAGTTTAGCGTTATGCGTAGTACAAGTAAAGAGCACTACCGCCCCGATTTGGTGCTATTTGTAAATGGCATTCCTCTAAGCATTATAGAGTGCAAACGGCCAGATATGAAAGCACCCTTGCAACAAGCCATTAGTCAGCATTTGCGCAATCAGCAAGAAAATGGCATTAGAGGTTTGTATGTATATGCACAAGTTATTTTAAGCATGGCTACGCAAGAGGCAGCTTATGCCACCAATGCAACACCCGAAAAATTTTGGGCAAAATGGCAAGAAAAATTCAACTCAAATGAAGAAGAGTCCCAATATAAAAACAACTTAAACACCCTAAAAAATACTCCTCTATCTGCAGATAAAAAAAACAAACTGTTCTCAGATAGGTTTAGGTATGTGCGCCAGTATTTTGATGCCCTAGAGCATAATCACATTCTACCTACTGTACAAGATAAATACTTGTATGGGTTATGTAGCCCCCAACGCTTAATGGATATTATTTTCAATTTCGTGTTATTTGATAATGGAGCCAAAAAGGTGGCTAGGTATCAGCAGTTTTTTGCCATTAAAAAGACGATGAATCGCATTCAGCACATTGATGGCGGAAGAAGAAAAGGAGGCGTTATTTGGCATACCCAAGGCAGTGGTAAATCATTAACAATGGTAATGTTGGCCCAAGCCATTGCCATGGATAAATCCATTCGTAATCCTAAAATTATTTTAGTTACAGACCGCACCGATTTAGATAACCAAATTACGGGTACTTTTCGTAAATGCGGCAAATTTGTTGATAATGCAACTACTGGCCAACGTTTGGTTGAACTGCTTGAAAGTAAAAGTGATGCCGTAGTAACTACGATTATTAACAAGTTTGTAGCGGCTATGAAGAAGATAAAGACTCCTTTAGAAAGCCACGATATATTTGTTTTGGTAGATGAAGGCCACCGGTCTCAGAGTGGCACCTTTAATATTGAAATGCAAAAGACATTGCCTAATGCATGTTTTATTGCATTAACTGGCACACCTCTTTTTAAAAAAGATAAAAATACAGCCGCTAAATTCGGTGGTATTATAGATGCTTACACGGTAGATCAAGCAGTAAAAGATAAGGCCGTTGTTCCATTATTATACGAAGGCAGGTTGGCGCACCAACAAGTAAATGCGGGGCCGTTGGATACATTTTTCGAAATGGTGTCGGAACCATTAACCGAATATCAAAAGGCAGATTTTAAAAAGAAATTTAGTAGAGCTGATCAATTGAATAGTGCCGAACAAAAAATCTACGCCATTGCCTGGAACATTAGTTTACATTTTAGAGATAATTGGCAAGGCACCCCTTTTAAGGCACAGCTCGTATGCGATAGAAAAGCAAATGCCATTCGGTATAAGGCTATTTTAGATGAAATTGGTATTGTAAGTAGCGAGGTGTTGATATCATCTTTGGATGATCGTGAAGGGGAAGACAGCGCTTATGAAAAATCAACAGAAAAAGAAAATAGATTTTGGAAACGAATGATGGAAGAACATGGGAATTCAAAAACCTATGAGAAAAATATTATCAATCGTTTTAAAAATCAGAAAGATCCTGAAATCATTATTGTGGTAGATAAGTTATTAACGGGTTTTGATGCCCCTAAAAACACTGTTTTATACCTTACTAGAAATTTGCAAAGCCATAAACTATTACAAGCAATTGCACGAGTAAATCGTATTTATCCTGATAAAGAATTTGGGTATATAATAGATTATTATGGAGTAATAGAAAATTTGGATGATGCCTTATTGATGTATTCCTCTTTCGAGGATTTTGATGAAGCTGATTTAGAAGGCACATTGGTAAACATTAATGAAGAGATTAAAAAGTTGCCTCAGAAACATTCGGAGTTATGGGATGTTTTTAAAGAAGTGGCTAATAAGCGTGATGCAGAGGCCTATCAAGTATTATTAAAAGATGAAGCATTAAGGTCTATTTTTTATGATAAACTTGCGACTTTTGCCAAAGGCTTAAAACTAGCCCTCTCGTCTATGCAGTTTCATAAAGAAGTAGAAGAGAAAATAATTGGCCGCTATAAAGAAGATTTGGCCATGTTTATGAAGCTACGGATAGCCGTAGTTGAACGATATTCAGATGCCGTTGATTATAAACAATATGAAGGGCAAATTCAAAAATTAATAGATACACATATCACCACAGAAAAAGTAGAAGTTATTACTGAACTGGTTAATATTTTTGATAAAGAAGAATTTCAGCAAGAGGTAGAAAATACAACGGGCAAAGCAGCTAAAGCAGATAAGATTGCCAGTAGAACAGCAAAGCATATTTCTGAGAAGATGGATGAGGATCCTGCTTTCTACAAAAAGTTTTCGCAAATGCTGCGAGAGACAATTGCCAAATACGAGCAAAAGAGGATTGATGAAGCTCAATACCTAAGTAAGGTGCAAGAAATTATGGACAATGTATTGGCGCATACGGATAGCGATATCCCATTAGCATTGCGTGATAAAGATGTGGCTAAAGCCTTTTATGGCCTCACCTTAGAATCTATAAGAGATAAAGTACAAGATGCAGTTGTACTAAAAGAGATTGCGGTACAAACGGCTCTTCAAATTGATGAGCTAATAAATGATGCGGTTTTAGACAACCGTAAACCCATCATAGATTGGCAGTATAAAACCAATATTACAGGCAAACTGCAAATTGATATTGGTGACTATTTAATAGATGAAGTGAGGGATAAATATAATATTGCTTTGTCATTTGGAGAAATGGATGAAATTGCCAATAACTGTATTGAAGTTGCTAAACTCCGTTATAAGTAATGACAACCTCCATACAATTTGGATCCCAAAAGATTAACTTCGTTATAAGGTATTCAGAAAGACAAACCTTGGGCATTACCGTAATGCCGGATATGAGTGTATTGGTAAAAGCGCCCATCGACTCCTCTCTTTTAAAGGTTAAAGAAAAGGTTCATAAAAAGGCATCCTGGATTTTGAAGCAGCAAAGTTTTTTTCTTGCGTTCCATCCCAAAACAACAAAACGAAAATATGTGAGTGGAGAAACACATTTGTATTTAGGAAGGCAATACCTTCTAAAAATACAATTGAGTAAAACAGAATCAGTAAAGCTCAAAGGCAAATTCATTATTGTTAAAACCTTAGATAAGTCTAAAGCAAAAGAGCTAGTACAAGAATGGTATTTGCAACATGCTAATTCAATATTTTATAGCACTGCTGCACCATTGATAGAAAAGTTTAAGAAGCACAAAGTAGAGCCAAGCTCCATTGTATTAAGAGAGATGCCAACCCGTTGGGGTACCTGTACCCCCAAAGGAAAAATTATTTTGAACCCTGAATTAATCAAAGCACCTAAAGGCTGTCTAGTATATGTAATTATCCATGAGTTGTGCCATCTGATTCATCACGATCACACCCAAAAATTTATTGATTTGCAGACCAAAGAAATGCCTGATTGGAAAAAATGGAAGGATAAACTAGAACAGGCAATGATTTGAAAACATACTTGAGTCCACTCCGAAAACTGACATCTTTCATAAAATGGGCTATTTTGGATGAGATTTTTATTTTACGAGATTCGGAGATGCCTGAGCATCAGCTAATTGAGGAAAATGAAAAAATCGCCAAAAGAGTCTTTTTTGATTTTGTGAGTTTTCGGAGTGGACTCATACTTTTTACTTAGAGTTCGAATAACAAATTTTTAATAAATAACCTGCCCTTTCTTAGGGGTTTGCTCTAACTTTAAACTTGCTTGATATTAAAAAGCTATAAGAATTTTTAAAAATTCAATAATCACTTTTTATGAGGTATCTCAACTAAAAAATAATTTATTTGCCACCCTAAAATAATAAAAGCTAATGTAAATCTAAAGGCTGGCGGGGCAATCTCGTAAGGCAACCGCCTTACAAAACTATCACACAGTCATCAACCTATGAGCCAACTAGTTTAATTCGTGGCATTATTCTTACTTTTTGGGAAAATTCAGAGTTCTTTGCGAAAGGCTCATATCTCTGGGTGAGATGAGATAGTAATATATTAGCTAAGTTAGCACCATTAACCGGAGGGGCAAGGCAGAAATTAGGTGAAGCTAGAATGGCGTTCCATTAGGTAAAGTGTCTCTAAAACAAAAGTTATCAAAATAGATAATAGGAACGTCCATTGATTGACTAATTTCAGGATAAGGAATAACTATCAATAGGTAACAATCCGTTAAGGGCATCTCTATTAATTGATTTTGCCCTCTGTTAGAAATAAAGTGCTTAGATGCAAGGCAGAATCGACAAGGAAGGCTGGTTGCCTTTTTGTCGATTATAACGAAGCAGATAAGTGCTTTAATCTAACCCAAAGGGGCTTTTTCTGAGGCTCGTGCTCTTCGTTGTGGTTTCTAGCCAGGCAACTAGCCTGCCTTCGAAACCACATCTCGATCACAAACCTCAGAAGAAGCCAGAGGACACAAGCAATTAATAGAGATGCCCTTAAATTTTAAAGTCCTTATTTTTTCGCTAACAAGTAAAGTAGGTTTACTAAAAAAAAGTAGCCGTTCACTAAATAGCACTTGCAGGGTTTATTAAAATGTTAGAGTTTTATAACGTAATAATCCCTTTAGTGTTGGCATTTATGTTAACTAAGGGTCTAACTCAAAATACTATGAGAACCAAAATTGCTCAACTTACGCTATTTTCCGCCTTCGTTTTAATTGCTCAATTTTCCCAAGCACAATCAGGTGTGGGCATAGGCACATCCAATCCTAATCCAAATGCCATTTTGGATATCGTATCTGTATCCAACAATAAGGGGGTGCTGATACCAAGGCTAACAACAGCCCAGCGTACCGCAATGAATACAGCCTTATCTGCTAGCGAAAATGGGCTAATGGTATTTGATTCGGATTTAAATGGCTTTTATTTTTGGAACGGGACTGATTGGAGTGCGATAACGGTAGTGCAAGATTTGCAACTAGTTGGAAGCACACTAACAATAACGAACAACAGTGCTGCCACCAATATTGATTTAGCTCCTTTCTCGGGAACCAATACTGATAATCAAACTTTATCCTTAACAGGCACTAATTTAGCAATTACAGGAGGCAACACCCTCGATTTATCGCCTATACAAGATGGTGTAAACGATGCGGATAGTAACCCTACGAACGAACTCCAAAATTTGAGCAGTAGCTCTAGTGGAACAAACCGCACAGTAGCTATTACCGGAGGTACAAATGCAACTTTTAACATTGCCGATAATGATAATAGTACAACCAACGAGCTAGTAACTGGAGCTACGCTTGTAGGTACTACCTTACGCATAACCGATGCCGGTGGCAATACCAATGTTAACTTAGCTCCCTTGCAAGATGGTGTTAATGATGCCGATAGCAACCCTACCAATGAAATTCAAGACTTACAGTTGACTGGTAATATTTTAACCATTACCAATAATGCATCACCTACTAATATTGATTTATCTGCCTTTTCGGGTACAAATACTGATAATCAAACTTTATCCTTAACAGGCACTAATTTAGCAATTACAGGAGGCAACACCTTAGATTTATCGCCTATTCAAGATGGTGTTAATGATGCAGATAGTGACCCTACTAATGAATTTCAAACCATTGCAAGGTCGGGTTCTAATGTAACTCTTTCCGATGCAGGAGGTTCATTTTCGGTAAACGATGCCGATGCAAGTACAACCAATGAAATTCAAGACTTACAGTTGACTGGTAATATTTTAACCATTACCAATAATGCATCACCTACTAATATTGATTTATCTGCCTTTTCGGGTACAAATACTGATAATCAAACTTTATCCTTAACAGGCACTAATTTAGCAATTACAGGAGGCAACACCTTAGATTTATCGCCTATTCAAGATGGTGTTAATGATGCGGATAGTGACCCCAATAATGAATTTCAAACCATTACAAAGTCAGGTTCAACCGTAACTCTTTCCAATGGAGGGGGCAGTTTTACCGATGCAGTTAACGATGCCGATGCAAGTACAACCAATGAACTAATAACTGGAGCTACGCTTGTAGGTACTACTCTGCGCATAACCGATGCTGGTGGCAATACCAATGTTAATTTAGTGGGTTTGCAAGATGGATTTGAAGCCAATACAGACAACCAAAATTTAGGCAGCTCATCGGCAGGCACCAACAGAACCGTAACCATAACAGGAGGCACCAATACTACCTTTAGCATTGCCGATAATGATAATAGTACAGCCAATGAACTAATAACTGGAGCCACGCTTGTAGGCACCACCCTGCGCATAACCGATGCTGGTGGCAATACCAATGTTAATTTAGCTCCCCTGCAAGACGGCACAGGCACCGATAATCAAACTTTATCTTTTAATGGAAGCTCTAATGTATTAACAATTTCTGGAGGCAACACGTCAAACCTTTCGGTATTAGACCAAAATTTAGCCAGTGTATTGGCCAATGGAACAAGTGCAGGAGGTAATAGAATTACTGGCTTAGGTTTGCCCATTGGCAGTACAGATGCCACACGAAAAAGTTATGTAGATGCGTTGGATCATACTGATAATCAAACCTTATCTATTTCGGGTTCTAACCTAACTATTGCTGGGGGAAATACAGTATCTCTGCCGTCACCTTCAGCTACCCAAGAGGCCTTTAAGGCGTATGTTACTACTAATAATACAATAACAGGAGGGGCTGAAACTATCGGCTTTCCAGGTGGGGTTTACGATATAAATAACACCTTTGATGGTGCCAAATACACTCCCCCAGTAAATGGCATTTATGCGTTTACAGGTTCTTTAAATATCAATGCTCCAGATAATGCATCATTTACTATTGATATTACAGTAGATGGGACAACGGTATATAGAAAACGAATTAGACCTGCTGCATTAGCTACTTTTATTGGATATGGGTTTTCAACAGAACTGCTATTAAGTGCAGGTGAAGCCGTTAGTTTTGTGGTTACTTATTCAGGCACTTCTCCCATTGTAAGTGCTGGCACAACGCTTTCTTTTGTTTCTGGCAGACTTGTAGTGGAATTATGAAAAAGCCATTACTATATTTATTTTTTAGTGTTGGGTTTTATTTTGCTCAGGCACAAAGTCTGTACAATAAAAATAATACCCTAAGTATAGGTAACGGTACAGTATTATTTGTGGCCGATAGCATTATTAATGATGGGTTAATTATTAATAATGGCGATATACATGTTGGGGGTATCTGGCAAAATAATGATACGTATGAACCAGGGCAGGGACAACTAACGTTAACGAGCAGTCAAACCCAAATAATTAATCATAATAACCAATCGTTTACACGTTTAGCCATTTCGGGGGGAGGCACTAAAATATTTGGAGCCGATATTACCATCGAAAACGAATTGGAGATGAATGCAGGCATTTTAAAGTCAGATGGAGATGCCAAAATAATTATTGAAGATGGGGCAACGATAATTGGAGGCTCATCATCTTCGTATATAGAAGGGCCTCTTTACCATGTGGGCACAGGAAACAAGTATTTTCCGGTTGGTGTAAATAATGTGTTTTTACCGGTAGAGTTACTAGATATTCAAGGGGCAACACCCACTACCGGCATTTTAGTAAATGCCCCTAATCCAAATTTGGAAGTAGATGCTTCTTTAACAGCGGTAACCGATCAGCAGTATTGGGAGCTAGATGTATTAGCAGGGAGTTTTGATAATGCCCAAATAAAATTACCTGTTGTAGAAGAACTTTTTTTAGAAACAATACAAGATGCTGTAGTGGTACAATCTCCTGATTTAAACACACCATTTGCAAGCCTAGGTGGAACAAGCATTACAGGCGATGTAATGGATGGAAGCGTTACAAGCGAAGCCTTGGCAACGCAATCATTTTTTACCATTGGCAAGAGTTCTGGTGAGACGATTGCGAACATTAACGTATATAATGCTATTAGCCCCAATGGCGATAGCATTAATGATTTTCTTAAAATTGAAAACATTGAGTTATACCCCAATAATTTTATAACCGTTTACACTCGCTGGGGCGATAAAGTATTTGAACAAGCAGGGTATAATAATATCGAACATGTATTTGAAGGGAAATCAAATCTTGGCAAAAACAGGCAACTGCTAGAAGGTACGTATTATTATGTGGTAGAAAAAGGAGACGGATCTAAAAATGAAAGTGGTTTTATTGTAATTCGCTATTAATATGAAAAAGCTGGTTCTATTATTTATATTATTTTACACAGGTTTGCTTACAGGGCAAGCACAGTACGACCCACTCTATAATCAATATGTGCTAAATCAGGCATTAATTAACCCTGCTTATGTAGGGGCTTACGATAATGCCTCGGTAACCTTAATGTCCAGGGCACAATGGATAGGTATTGAAGGAGCTCCTACTACCAATTCGCTTACTGCAAACACCTCTATTTTTAATAATAAAGGAGGTGTAGGCGTTTATGTATTAAACGATCAGCTTGGAGTTAGCAATAATTCAGAAGTATATACTACGTTTTCGTATAAAATTAGCTTTGGAAAAACGAGGCTGGCTTTTGGGGTGCAAGGTGGAGTTACCCAATATACATATAACTACTCAGACCTAAATATGGAATTTGTAAACGACCCAAGCTTTGAGCCTGTGGACGAAAATTTTATAACGCCTAATTTTGGAGCAGGCGTTATGTATTATAGCCGCTATTATTACATTGGGTTTTCGGTGCCTCGCATATTAAATATTGAAGCCAACGATGGTGTAACCGAGAGTACCCGTTATAAAAAACATTATTACCTAAGCGCAGGTGCAGTATTGCCTTTAAGTAATGGCTTTAAAATAAAGCCCTCCACTTTGGTTAAAATTGTTGATAACCAGGTGTCGGTAGATATTAATGGGAGTGTATTATTAGCCGAAACACTTTGGCTAGGAATACTGTTTCGTAATTTTAACACCTTTGGCGCATTGGCTGAGTTGCAAATTAGCGACCGTTTACGAATTGGGTATTCTATGGAGTTGCCAAGTACCAAATTAATCACAAGCCAATGGGGTACGCACGAAATAATGATTGGCTTTGATTTTGCCCCTTTTAACCGGCAAGTATTAAAGCGGAGGTACTTTTAAATTAGTATTTAGCTTTCCTTAGATTCTTAATAAAAATTTGTAGGCTCAGCAGGGTAAAATAACAGCTATCTCAATAACTCCTGAAATTTTTACTATCTAAAAAGTAAGGTTCACTAAAAAAGTAAGTCTGTTTACTAAATACCACTTGTAACAGTTACATTAATGTATGAATATTATAAGCAAATTACTCTTGTAAAAGCTTATGAAACAATTACTTACTTCCGTTCTGTTTAGCCTATTATCTCTTTACTCTGTTGCCCAAGACTACTACTGGGTAGGAGGCACCGGCAATTGGAGCAACCTAACCCACTGGGCTACCACCAGCGGTGGGGGTGTTGCCCACACTCAACTGCCAACTTCTACAGACAATGTTTTTTTTGATGCCAATTCATTTAATGCAAGCAGTCAGGTAGTTACCCTTGATGTAGTTGCCAATTGCAATACGATGGACTGGAGTGGGGTAGCCAACTTTCCTACCATTACTGGTAATAGCAACGATATAAACATTTATGGCTCTTTGGTACTATCACCAGATATGACCGCCAATTTTAGCGTTGTAGAGTTTGAATCTACCGGAACAGGTAATACCATAACTACCAATGGCACTTCGCTGGGAGTAAGTTCCAGTATTCTGTTTAATGGGCAAGGAGGCGAATGGAGCTTGCAAGATAACCTGACCACCAATAGTATTTTTATGATGGCCGGTACCCTGAATACCAATAATATGGCAATCGATGCAGGACAAAGGTTTCAAATTTCTGACACCAAAACCAAAACACTTAATCTGGGGTCATCGCAAATTACTGCCCAACGTTGGTGGATGGTGGGTTCCAACCTTACCCTAAATGCTGGTACCTCCAAAATTATTACACCCTCCTTTTATGGGGATAATGCAGGTGACGGCCCATTTACTTACTATGATGTGGTGTTTAATGGGGGTAGCTTACGCAATACTGCTAGTTTTAACGAAATTACAATTGCAGAAGGCGAAACACTCACCTTGCAAAGTGGCGATGTTTTTACCATTAACAACCTAGTGGCTAATGGAACAAAACACAATCCTATTAAAATTAAAACCACTATACCAGGCAGCGAGGCTACTTTTTCAAAGGCATCTGGGGCTGTTACGGTTTCGTATGTTGAGTTAATAGATGTACATGCCACGGGTGGGGCCAACTTTACCGCCAATAATGCTAGCGGTAATGGCAATACTACTGGTTGGACAATTAACCCTGTGGTAGCCCAAAATTATTACTGGGTAGGCAATAGCGGCAACTGGAGCGATTTTGCTAACCACTGGGCTACCACCAGTGGCGGCAGCACCATGCACACCGATTACCCTAGCAAAACCGATAATGTGTTTTTTGATGCCAATTCGTTTACCTCCGGTGGGCAAACCGTTACCCTTGATTTGAATGCACAAGCAAAAGATATGGACTGGACAGGCGTAACCAATACCCCTACTTTTACAGGAGCTTTTGCGTTTAGATTGGATGTGTTTGGCTCAGCAACATTTACCCCTGAAGTAAATAAAAATGTATGGAATTTTGCTTTAGTAGGTAGTGGAAATCACACCCTTACCAGTTCTACCGGTGGGGCATTCCTAAATTTTAAAGTAGAGGCAGAAGGCACTTATACGTTTCAAGACCCTTTGTCGTCACAACAGATTAGTTTATATAAAGGTATTATTAATACCAATAACCAAACAATAACCGCAAGCATCGATATTGCCATTTTAGGAACGGCAGATGGAACAACAGTTAATTTAGGGAGTAGCAATGTTTATGCAAGAAACATTAACTTTAATAACTATTCCTATCAGCCCGTTCTCAATGCAGGCACTTCTAATCTCTACCTTATTGGAGGCATAATGGTGCAAAACAATACCATAAGTGGGTTTCAATTTAATAATGTGCATTTAAGCGGTTCTACTACCTTAGAGGGCAGCAATACGTTTGAAAACTTAACGCTGGAACCAGGAGCAAGTGTAAATTTTGAAGACGATGAAGTAACCACTATTAATGTAAATTTAAATTTAAACGGTACTAAAGCATTGCCCATTACTTTAGGCAGCACGGTGTCGGGTACGGTTTCTACCATCTCCAAAGCAAGCGGCATGGTAAATGGCACTTACCTTATTTTACAAGATATAACCGCCACAGGCGGAGCTGTTTTTAATGCTACCCAAACCATAGATAATGGTAACAACACCGGGTGGAATATAACCCCAATTACCGGCTTGGATTATTACTGGGTGGGTGATGGTGGCAACTGGAGCGATTTTGCCAACCACTGGGCTACCACCAGTGGTGGCAGCACTATGCACACCGATGTGCCCGGGGTGCTTGATGATGTATTTTTTGATGCCAACTCGTTTAACACAAACGGAGAAATTGTTGTAATTGATGACCTTCAGGCAAATTTTAATGATTTAAATGCTTCTACCATTAGCAATGGGTTTACACTTTCTGGCAATAGTAAGGAAATGAATATTTATGGATCTGTTAATATACCGTCCTCTGTAACTGTTAATATAGGCACATTAAATTTTTTAACAACAGGTAGCGAAACCATCAATTTTAACGGTGGTCCGGGTAATAATTCTGAGGTCAATTTTCTTGCAAACGGTAACTGGACACTAGGAGGAGACTTATTGCTCTATAAGCTTAAAATGGAAAACGGCACTCTAAATACCAATAATTATAATGTAGAGGTGTTTTTTGAGCTTCGCTTTGCACAGTCTAACCCTAAAACATTAAATTTGGGCACTTCAACGGTAAGCGTAAATAGCTGGCAATCAGGAGGAGCCACAAATATTACGGTAAACGGAAGTAGCTCAGAACTTATTATTAGTAGTGCATTTAATCAGCCTAATAGCGGCACCAATACTATAAATTTAAACAATTTTACGTTTTCGAACACTAGTACGAACACTAGCTTGATATACAATGATATTACGGCTGCAAAATTTACCGTAGTGGCAGGTAAAACCCTTAAACCTGTAAATGATGTAACAATTACAGCCAACAACTTTGTACTTACAGGCACATCTGCCGATCCCATTAAATTGCAACCTCAAACTGCGGTGTCGTCTATTACTTTTAGCAAAACCAGTGGGGTGGTAGATGCCTATTATTTGGAAATGGAAAATGCAACTGCCACCGGAGGGGCTACCTTTAATGCCTATAATTCTATTGATAATGGTGGCGTTATTGGGTGGATATTTCATAGAAATGCTCAAACCATTACGTTTGGTAGTTTAGACAATAAAGCTTACGAAGACCCTGACTTTGATATTTCTGCATCTGCATCCTCGGGGTTGCCTGTTAGTTTTAGTATTATTTCGGGACCGGCTACTATTTCAGGCTCCACCATAACCCTTACCGGGGTTGGCACGGTAGAAGTAAAAGCCGAGCAAGCTGGTAATATTGATTACGACCCCGCTCCATCGGTTACACAAAGTTTTGACGTAGCCTTTGCAACACAAACAATTGATTTTACTGCTATTACCAACAAAACTTTTGGCGATGCCCCCTTTGCCCTTATTGCAACCGCCAGCTCTGGGCTTGAAGTGAGCTTTTCGGTAGTATCAGGGCCTGTAACCATAAGTGGCAATATGGTTACCATAACTGGAGCAGGCACAGCCGAAATTATGGCTTCGCAAGCAGGAGATGCCTCCTACGCAGCAGCGACAGAGGTTGTTCGCTCTTTTGAAATTATAGATAATATTACCGGATTAGAAGATGTAGCGGATGCTAATCTCCAAATATACCCACAACCTGCTACCAATAAGCTTTACATCGCACAGCCCGATAAAGACTTTACATCGTTGGTGGTTTATAATTTAACTGGGTTAGTGGTTTTTAGAAATGATAGTTTTGGGAAGCTTATTGAAATAAACACCTCAATATTGCCCAATGGAGTTTATCTGTTAAAATTGATTGCAAGAGACAAGGTTTTTAACACTCGGATTATAATAGAACAATAAGCTAATTTTATAAATATTAAATCAGAACTAAGTATTGAGCCGTGGTAATTACGGCTCAATACTTTTTAACCTCTAGTGTTAATAGCTTTCAATTAATAATCATGACTCCTTTTAACAGAGGTTTTATTAGGGATAGCTATGGTATCTGGTTGAATGAGGTTAGTGGAACCAACCTCATTCAACACAGGTTGCCCTGCATCAACCCAAGCACTAAACCACAAACTACTTACTCTGTAAATTGCTTTGCGCATACGCTGCTCCACCTGACCACCAGCAAGCTTATTATACCGCTCCGAAAAATAGGCCGAGGGCATTCGTATAATTCTTTTACCACGCTGCATATAGGCGTACTTTTTATCTTCGCCTATCTCTAACGTAAGCTTGGCCTCTAAAGTCAACACATCTTCTAATAGTGCGTTCGACTCACTAATGGTTTGCCAAAGTTCCCCCTGTACATCTTTAACATAACTCGCTCGTTCGCTAAACAAATTATAGCTTTCAAAATACAGCTCGGGCAAACGGCTCTCCCAAAAAGCGTGGATGCCCAATTGCCCGGTAAATTGCCCGTTATAATTACTGGTGGTGTGCAGGGGTACATGGGCATCTGCCACATAATGCCCAAGATCTGCCGAAATTTTAATAATGCGCTTATAATCTTTGGCAGCCATGGCCTTTACCAAGTTATGATAAACAAAAAAAGTATTCCAAGGCACAATGCCTCTTTCCCTTAAATATCCTTCCCCATATTTTTCAACAGCCCCATGCCAATACTTGGGTAATGGCAACGAATCGTATAAGTCTAAATCAATGTAATGCTTGGCTCCCTCCTCCTCTATTACATACCTGCGCTGGTCAGGCGCTACCGACCATGCTATAATTTCATTAGCATGTGCATGATAAAAAGGTTGCAACTCGGGCGGTAAGGCATAGATAGCCAACTCATTTATTTTTTTATGACCAAAAAAGCCCCAAGCAACTTTTTTGTTATTTGAAGACCCAAATAACAAAATAATAGAAATAAGAAAGTAATTTTGCATTGAACCTACATAATAGGGATAAAAATATTTAAAATCAACTCTTTGGTTTCAAATTAATTACTGTTACATTTGCACTCTCAAAATTTGAAAGGCGAAATAGAATTTATATATATATTATGGCAAATCATAAGTCAGCTTTAAAAAGAATTAGATCGAATAATGCCAAAAGGCTAAGAAATCGATACCAAGCAAAATCTACACGTACATTTATTAAAGAATTAAGAAATTCTACTGATAAAGCCGCTGCACAAGAGTTGCTTAAAAAAGTTACTGGTATGATTGATAAATTAGCGAAAAGAAATATTATTCATAAGAATAAGGCCGCTAATAACAAATCGAGGTTAACAAAATTTGTAAATAGCTTATAGGCTGTTTAAAAAGAAATTAAAAACCTCTGCTAACTAGCAGAGGTTTTTTTTATGCCTAAATTTTTGAGTCCACTCCAAAAACAGACAATTTTCACAAAAAGAGTTATTTTGGGTGTTTTCGGAGTGGACTCATTTTTAAATGATTAAAATAAACTCTATCTTGTTCAAATTGTATATGAGTTATTTAAATCAACATAAAACATCTATTAAACAATGGGCCGAAGAAGACAGGCCACGTGAAAAGCTTTTGCTTAAAGGCAAGTCAGTTTTATCCGAAGCAGAGCTTATTGGCATTTTAATTGGCTCGGGTACTCGAACCCTAACAGCCGTTGATTTAGCAAAAGAAATTCTTCATTCGGTTGATAATAATCTTAATTTATTAGCAAAGCTATCCGTTAATGACCTTAAAAAATTTAAAGGCATTGGCGAAGCCAAAGCCATAAGTATTGTAAGTGCTTTAGAGCTTGGCCGTAGAAGAAAAGAGGCAGGCCAACCCAAAGTAGTAAAAATTAGCACTTCTAAAATGGCCTACGATCTTATGCACCCTTATTTGCAAGATTTGCCGCACGAAGAATTTTGGATAATATTACTCGATAGAGCTAATCAGTTAATTAAGCCAATACCCGTAAGCCAAGGAGGTGTTTCCGGTACGGTGGTAGATACCAAAATTATTTTTAAAACCGCACTTGAGTCGTTGGCTAGCAGCCTTATTTTGGCACATAACCACCCCTCTGGCAGCCTTAAACCAAGCCAAAAAGACCTCAGCCTTACCAAGCAATTGAAAGAAGCAGGCAGTATTTTGGAAATTCCCGTGCTGGATCATCTTATCTACACCAATTCGGGCTATTTTAGCATGGCAGATGCAGGTGTGTTTTAATCTATCGGATATATGAAAAATATTATCATTGGTATGGTGGTGCTACTTAGCTCCATTTTAATTTATTGGTTGGTGTTAACGTTAAACAAAGAAGATCCGCAACAATATGCCGATGCTATTGCTCTACATCGTCATCAAGTTTCAGAACATTTCAGGTATTCACCAGAATCTCCCTTTTTAATAAAAAAAGTTAATTTTAGCTACTTAGATTTTTATCCGGCAAACTTAGATTTGCGCATTAAAGCAACTTATAAAAAAAGAGAAAAACAAGACACCTTGAGTTTGGTCACAAGCGAAGGCACCATTGATAAGTTTTTGGTGGTGGGAACGGCCAGTTTTAACTGGGCTGAAGTTGACAACACCTTGCTGGTGTTAGCTTCTACCAAACCTAATAACTCAACACTTTTTGTCCCCTTTTTAGATAAAACAAGTGGCAAAACCACCTATGGTGGAGGTCGTTACCTTGATGTGCAACCTGCCAACCAAGGTAAAATACTATTAGATTTTAATAAAGCATATAACCCCTACTGTGCCTATATGGAAGGGTACACTTGCCCTTTTCCACCCAAAGAAAACCGACTGGCAGTAGCCATAGAAGCTGGAGAAAAATCTTTTCCAGATTATTAACCTCTTATATAACTAAGGCTTAAGACCAACGTCATTACCGAGCACCTGCCTTGCCGGCAAGGCAGGCTTCGGGCTATGCCCTCCCATTGACAGAGCAAAGAATTTCAAAGAGGGAATGCCAGAACAGATCCGGCAAAGTATAAAAAGCACGGTTTCCCCGCATCCGTTGCGGGGTCTCCATTTTAAAGAGATTCTTCAGTCGTTCCCCCGGTTCGAAAAAGAGTACACGTCACTCAGCCGGCTACAGCCCGAAGAATCTCCTAATTGATTAGTACTAAAACTTTTAATTAAGGGGATGCGCTACCATTGACAGAGTAAAGAATTTCAAAGAGGGAATGTCGGAACAGGCCCGGCAAAGTGTATAAAAAGAACGTTTCCCCGCATCCCGTTGCGGGGTCTCCATTTTAAAGAGATTCTTCAGTCGTTCCTCCTTCTGAATGACGGGTCAAAAAAGAATGCACGTCACTCAGCCGGCTACAGCCCGAAGAGTCTCTTAATTGTGTAGTACTAAAACTTTTAATTAAGGGGATGCGCTCCCATTAACAGAGTAAAGAATTTCAAAGAGGGGACCAGAACAGATCCGGCAAAGTGTATAAAAAGTACGTTTCCCCGCATCCGTTGCGGGGTCTCCATTTTAAAGAGATTCTTCAGTCGTTCCTCCTTCTGAATGACGGCTCGAAAAAGAATGCACGTCACTCAGCCGGCTACAGCCCGAAGAGTCTCCTAATTGTTTAGCACTAAACTTTTTAATTAAGGGGATGCGCTCCCATTGACAGAGCAAAGAATTTTCAAAGAGGGGATGTCGGAACAGGCCCGGCAAAGTGTATAAAAAGCACGTTTCCCCGCACTTTTTGCGGGGTCTCCTTTTTAAAGAGATTCTTCAGTCGTTCCCCCTTCTGAATGACGGTTCGAAAAAGAGTGTACACCCCTCAGCTGGCTACAGCCCGAAGAGTCTCCTAATTGATTAGTACTAAACTTTTTAATTAAGGGGATGCAAACAAAATTATTTCCGACCCAAGGGTCGAGGAATTAAACCAAAAGGGCTACCGCCCTGCGATTAAATTACTACTTTTGCTCGCTTAAAGATTGTTAAAATGAAGATTTCTTATAACTGGCTTCGTCAGTATATAAACATAGATAAATCCCCTGAAGAGCTTTCAGAAATACTAACTGATACAGGGTTAGAAGTGGAAGGGCTTGAGAAATTTGAGCCCATTAAAGGCGGCTTGCAAGGCTTGGTAATTGGCAAAGTACTTACTTGCACCAAACACCCTAATGCCGATAAACTAAGTATAACTACCGTTGATATTGGTGGTGGAGCAATTTCACCCATTGTATGTGGTGCACCCAATGTAGCCGAAGGCCAAACCGTAATTGTGGCAACTGTTGGAGCTACACTTTACCCTATAGGAGGCGATTCATTTAAAATTAAAAAAGCGAAAATTAGAGGGGAGGTCTCCGAAGGAATGATTTGTGCCGAAGATGAAATTGGTGTTGGCAGTACACACGATGGCATTATGGTGTTAGCTACTGATTTAACACCTGGCACTCCTGCGCTTAAGTATTTTAATTTTGAAACCGATTATGTATTTGAAATTGGGCTAACCCCTAACCGCTCCGATGCCATTTCGCATTTGGGTACCAGCAGAGATGTAAAAGCGGTTACGGAGCAAGAAATTACCTGGCCATCGGTAGAGGATTTTACTAAAGATGATGAAGCAGCACCCATCAAGGTTTCAGTAGAAAACCCAAAAGCGTGCCCACGTTACTCAGGCGTAACCCTTACCAATATTACCATTGCCGAGTCACCTGATTGGCTTAAAAACAGGTTGCTATCCATTGGGCTTTCGCCCATTAATAATGTGGTTGACATTACCAATTTTGTAATGCACGAAACTGGTCAGCCACTCCACGCTTTTGATTACGCTAAAATCAAAGGCCAAAAGGTGGTAGTTAAAACATTGCCAGCTAACACCCCTTTTACCACGCTTGATGATAAAGAGCGAAAATTAAAAGCCGAAGATTTAATGATTTGCGATGGTGAAGCACCCATGTGTATTGGAGGTGTTTTCGGAGGAGTTACTTCTGGTGTTTCGGATACAACTACCAGCATATTTTTAGAATCGGCCTATTTTGATGCAGCTTATATTCGTAAATCGGCCATGGTACACCAACTAAAAACCGATGCTTCGTTTCGGTTTGAACGAGGCACTGACCCGAATGGAACAGTTTATGCACTAAAACGAGCTGCCTTATTGCTTAAAGAATTGGCAGGAGCCAACATTTCTTCTGAATTGGTTGACATTTACCCCTCTCCAATTGTCCCATGGAATGTATCTATCAGTTACCGAAATATAAACCGCCTCATTGGACAAGAAATTTCAAAGGAAAAGATTCACTCTATCCTTAACTTATTAGACATTGGCACTGAAGATATTTCTAAAGAAGGCTTTGTGGCTGTTATACCCACTTTTAGAGTAGATGTTACGCGCGAAGCTGATGTGATTGAAGAAATTCTTCGCATTTATGGGTTTAATAATATTAATTTACCCCAAAACGTTGGGTCTAGCTTTTTAGCCAATTCGCAGCACAAAGATTTTGACAAAATCCAACAAAAAGTTTCTTCCTACTTAGTGGCTAATGGTTATTTTGAAATGATGACCAATTCATTAACAAAGCCCGAGTACGTTAACCTTTCAGAGTTGATTAATAAAGATGAAAGTGTTGAAATTTTGAATAAATTAAGTGAAGACTTGGGCGTAATGCGTCAAAGCCTTCTGTTTTCGGGGCTTGAAGTGCTTGTCCGAAATATAAATTATAAGCAATCAAATTTAAAAATGTTTGAATTTGGGAAGCAGTATTTTCTAAAAGAAGGGGAGTACAAAGAGGAGAAAAGATTGGCGGTTTTTATTACCGGGTTTGAACAAGAAAAGCAATGGAACTCTGAACAGATGCCATCAGATTTTCATCAGCTAAAAGGCATTGCAGAAAATGTACTTGGTCGAATGAATGTTTCTAATGCTGAAATAACAAAAAATGTTTCTGATATATTTAGTTATGGTATCGGCTATAAAATTGGTCAAAAAACATCAGTAGAAATAGGAAGCCTCAACAAAAACATATTAAAATATTTAGGCATAAAGCAAGAAGTATTTTACGCAAGTTTCGATTGGGATTTGCTTTTACGCAAGACAAATGATAATATTATGGTGAAGCAAGTTTCGAAGTACCCAGAGGTACGTAGAGATCTTTCACTGGTTATAAATAAATCGGTTTCTTATCAAGATATACTTGCCCTTTCTAAAAAAACAGAGCGGGTATTGATAAAATCGATAGATGTGTTTGACTTATACGAAGGAGACAGAATTGAAAACAGTAAGAAAGCTTACTCATTAAAATTTATTCTTCAAGACGATAAAAAAACATTAACAGATAAAGTAATAGATAAAACAATGAAAAGGTTAATGGCTACGTTTGAAAAAGAATTGGGAGCCGTAATCAGACAATAAGAAATATGGAGAACCAAGCCCTTCAAAATGAATTTCAATCCCTCGAAAGAAAAATTAATTTGCTTTTAAACCAGTTTGATGGCGAAAAGCAAAAGAATGAGCAATTGAGAATTGAAAATCAGCAATTGGGAGAGCAGTTAAAATCAAAAACTGAACAGATTCAAAATTTTCAAAATCAGATAAAAATTAGTAAAATTGCAGGAAGCATAGAGGCAGACAACGAGGATGTTTCAAAGCTAAAAGATAAGATTGACGATTACGTTAACGAAATAGATTATTGTATTGCTCAATTAAGCCGATAATAAGGTTTTAAAAATGAATAAGCTTTCAATAAAAATAAAAATAGCCGACAGAGAATACCCGATGAAGGTAAGCCTGGAAGAGGAAGAACGGATACGGAAGGCTGGTAAAATCGTTAACGAAAAAATAAAACTGTTCAAAAGCCAATTTGGCATAGACGATAAACAAGATTTATTGGCGATGGTGGCTTTTGATGCATTGGTTGAAAGACTAAAAACGGAGGGCAGCACTGTTGACGATAAGTTGCTCCAAGAAAAATTAGCCGGACTAAATAACCTACTATCTCAATCTCTCTAATAGTTTAAATTCTCCGTACTTGTTGCCACGTGTATAAACATATAACGGGTTAACAAATGACAGATTTAATATACATTATTGTAACTGGTCTTGTAGCGTTAATAGCAGGTATTATTATTGGTAAAATACTGTTTGCTAAAGCTAATAAAGCCGAAGAAGAAAAAGCCAAATCAAGTGCAGCCTTAATTATTAAGAAGGCAGAAATTGATGCAGAAGAAGTAAAAAAAGAAAAAATTCTTGAAGCCAAGGAGCGCTTTATCAAACTAAAATCAGAGTTTGATGAAGAGATGAACCGAAAGAAGAACCAAATCCTTTCGAACGAGAATAAACTCAAACAAAGAGACCAACACCTCTCTAAACAAATTGAGCAAAATAAGCGAAAATCTACCGAGTACGATGAGCTATCTGAGAAGCTAAAAAATCAGATGAATATTGTAAGCCGTAAAAAAGAAGAGCTAGATAAGTTTAATGATCAAAAAGTATCTATCCTTGAAAAAATAGCGAACCTCTCTGCTGAAGAAGCCAAGGATCAAATAATTGAAACGTTGCAAGATGAAGCCCGCACCAGAGCTTCCTCTCAAATTAAAGACATTGTAGAAGAAGCTAAATTATCGGCCACCAAGCAAGCTAAAAAAATTGTGCTCGAAACCATTCAGCGTACCGCTACCGAGCACGCCATTGAAAACTGTGTGTCGGTTTTTAATTTAGAAAGTGACGAAATTAAAGGTAAAATTATTGGTCGAGAAGGTAGGAACATTAGAGCACTGGAAGCTGCCACCGGAATTGAAATTATTGTGGATGATACCCCCGAAGCGATTATTATTTCAGGGTTTGACCCTGTTCGCAGAGAAATTGCTCGTTTATCCTTGCACCGCTTGGTTACTGACGGACGAATTCATCCAGCTCGAATAGAAGAAATTGTAGCCAAAACAAAAAAGAATATTGAAGAAGAAATTATTGAAATTGGCGAACGAACCGTTATTGATTTGGGTATCCACGGCCTACACCCAGAACTCATTAAAATGGTAGGTCGTATGCGTTTCCGCTCTTCGTATGGGCAAAATTTATTACAGCACTCGCGTGAGGTGGCTAACCTTTGTGCTATTATGGCGGCAGAAATTGGCCTTAACTCTAAGCAAGCCAAAAGAGCTGGTTTACTCCACGATATTGGCAAAGTATGGTTTGAGGAATCGGAAAAACCACACGCTATTATTGGGATGGAACTCGCCCAGAAATACAAAGAACACCCAAAAATTTGTAATGCCATTGGTGCCCACCACGATGAGGTTGAGATGACCGCTATGATTTCTCCCATAATACAAGCTTGCGATGCCATTTCGGGAGCACGACCCGGAGCTCGAAGAGAGGTAATGGAGTCGTATATTAAGCGATTAAAAGACCTTGAAAACCTTGCTTTAGGATTTGACGGGGTAAATAAATGCTACGCCATACAAGCAGGTAGAGAGCTTAGGGTAATGGTGGATGCAGATACGGTTTCGGATAAAATTGCCGGACAGTTATCATTTGACATTTCACAAAAAATTGAAACGGATATGCAGTATCCGGGGCAAATAAAAGTAACGGTAATTCGTGAGATGCGCTCTGTTTCGTTTGCGAGGTAAATGTGAAGGGAATTTTAGGGCCAACGTTATACCATATTAACATTGGAATGGTATAAGATTTTATTCACAAATACTTAGGGCAAAGACTCCTACGGAGGGACTTGCTAATGACAATAAAAAGGGGAGAACGAAATCGTTCTCCCCTTTTTATTGTTAATTCTGTGAAGGCATAAATCTGTTAATTCGCCATTCCATTCTTGCAGATTCCTGCCTGCGCAGGAATGACGAGAAGATTGGGAATACTTTATATTTTCTACCCTTTCATCACCTTAGCCATCACCTCTCCAATATCGGCAGGAGATTCAACTACGTGTAAACCACACTCATTCATAATGCGCATTTTGGCAGCTGCGGTGTCATCTGCCCCTCCAATAATAGCTCCGGCATGCCCCATTCTTTTTCCTTTAGGAGCCGTTTGCCCTGCAATAAAGCCAACTACTGGTTTAGGGTTGCCTTGGGCTAGTATCCAACGTGCCGCATCAGCTTCAAAATTACCTCCAATTTCGCCTATCATTACAATGCCATCTGTTTCCGGGTCGTTCATAAAAAACTCAACCGCCTCTTTGGTAGAAGTGCCAATAATAGGGTCCCCTCCAATGCCAATGGCACTGGAAATTCCTAACCCTGCTTTTACTACTTGATCGGCCGCTTCGTAGGTGAGTGTACCCGATTTAGAAACAATACCGATTCTTCCTTTTTTGAATACAAAACCGGGCATAATGCCCACTTTGGCTTCTCCAGGAGTAATTACACCAGGGCAATTAGGCCCAATAAGTGTTACATCTTTCGTGCTAATATATTCTTTTGCCAACATCATATCTTTTGTTGGGATACCTTCGGTAATAGCCACAATTACTTTAATACCCGCATCAGCTGCCTCCATAATGGCATCGGCTGCAAATGCAGGAGGCACAAAAATGATAGATACATTGGCTCCGGCTTTTTCAACTGCATCAGCAACTGTATTAAATACAGGCTTATCAAGATGCGTTTGCCCTCCTTTTCCCGGAGTTACGCCACCTACTACATTTGTTCCGTACTCTATCATTTGGCTGGCATGAAATGTACCTTCAGAACCTGTAAACCCTTGTACGATAACTTTAGAATCCTTATTTACTAAAACGCTCATTTTCTTGATCTTTTTCCCATCTTAATCTACCACTATTGGTGGTGCAAAAGTAAGTTAATTGTATCGTTTAGCAAACTGTAATTACAGCAATATATAGGATGGATTTTAACCAATCATAATGTTCGAATTTGTACAAACTGTACACCTTCGTACATCATAAATGGGATTAAGCAGGCTAAATAGGTAGTATTGTGTCTTTTTGTTATTGGCACGCTAGTTGGGATATAGCAGGTGGTTAAAAACTCAAAATAAAACTACTCAAAATTATCCGAAAGGATTCGCCAAAGAAGTGCTTTGGATTTTCGGAAACGACCCTTTTCTAGTTTAGGTATAATTTGCTTAAAAAAGGAGAACCTCAAAGTTCTCCTTTTTAATTGTTATATAAATTCAATAATTTGCAGGTTAAATAACTACTTATTTCAATGAAAAAGTTTTCCCTATTCCTTTTTGCCATTCTTTTAATCCTGATTGCTTCACTTTACGTGTACCTTCAAAACACAAAACCCTCTTACGAAGGTGAATTTACCCTCGATGGGTTAAAAGATAAAGTAGAAGTAAAATACGATGCATACGGCATTCCTCATATTTATGCCACCAACGAGACGGATGCCTATATGGCGCTAGGATATGTGCATGCCCAAGAGCGGCTTTTTCAAATGGAGATGATTCGGAGGGTAGCCACCGGAACCTTATCCGAAATATTAGGCCCAGATTTACTCGATGTGGATAAGCTTTTTAGAACCTTAGGCATTGCCGAAAAATCGAACAAATTTGCCAAGCAATTTAATGCTTCGAGCAATGTGTATAAACCTGCCGCAGAAGCCTATTTTAAAGGCGTAAATAGTTTTATTAAAAACGGGCCAACACCAATAGAATTTACCATTATAGGCATTACTAAGCGCGAATTTAGTATTAAAGATGCCTACAGTGCTGCCGGATATATGTCCTTAGGCTTTGCTGAAGGATTTAAAGTGGATCCTGTACTTACTCAACTTGTAGCCCAACATGGCACAGAATACCTTAACGATTTAGCCCTTACTTCATCCTCTAATTCTACGCTAATCTATAATTATGCTAAAACCGATTCGAGCAAACTTACCTCTCTGGCAGGTGTAATCGAGCAAATACCAATTCCTTTACTTGTTGGTAGCAACAGTTGGGTTATAGGTTCAGAAAGAACAAAGTCGGGGAAGCCAGTTTTTGAAAACGATACGCATATTGGTTATTCCCAACCATCGGTTTGGTTCGAAGCACATTTGGAGTACCCCGGAATGAGCCATTATGGTCATTATTTGGCGGGCGTACCATTTTCGTTACTGGGTCATAATAAGTTAGCCGCCATTGGGTTAACCATGTTCGAAAACGATGATGTTGATTTTTACCGGGAAAAAGAAAACCCTAATAATAAAAACCAAGTGTGGAGTAATAATAAATGGGTTGAGCTAACCGAAAGAGTAGAGGTAATTAACATTAAAGAGGAAGATTCAGATACTATTTTTGTAAGAACCTCCGCCCATGGGCCTATTGTAAACGATATTTTTTTTAAAGGTCAGGAGAATAAAGCGCCTGTTGCCGTTTGGTGGTCGTACTTACATTTTTCTAAAGATTTAATGGAAGCCCTCTACCAACTAAATCATATAAATTCTATGGCAGATGCTCGCAAAGGAGCCTCTATGATTGAAGCTCCCGGATTAAATGTAATGTACGCGGATACTATCGGCAATATTGCGTGGTGGGCTTGCGCAAAATTACCGATAAGGCCTCCTCATATAAATTCAAAATTACTGCTAGATGGCAGTAGCGGTAATGACGATATAGTAGGTTATTATGATTTTACTAAAAACCCACAAGCAGAAAACCCTCCCTGGGGGTATGTATATTCGGCCAATAATCAGCCAGATTCGGTTGATGGCGTACTGTATGACGGGTATTACTATCCAAGAGACAGATCGGGCAGAATAGTTGAACTCATAAAAGCAAAACCCTCCAATTGGACAGCCGAAGACTCTAAGCAAATGGCAGCTAATGCTACCTCTAAAGTACAGGTAGAAATAGCACAGTTAATGGTACAGCTCATAGAAGAATCAAAAGTAGAAATGCCAACAGAAGTGCTTGCCTTGCTAAAAAACTGGGATGGCAACCATCAGATAAATCAAGTAACCCCCTCTATTCATAACACGATACTGGCTTGGCTCTATTACTACACATTAAACGATGAATTGGGGAGCAAAAACTTAAAAACCATTAGTGGCACTTCCATTTTAAAAACCAGTTTTTTTACCATTCTAAAAAACGAGAACTCTGTTTGGTGGGATGATGTTGCTACCGAGGCAAAAGAAACAAGAAATGATATTATTAAAAAAACGGTAACGTCTGCCTTAGGTACACTTAAAAATAATTTTAATAGTGATAATCCTACAGATTGGAAATGGGGCGAGATTCACACCATAACTCACAACCACCCTTTAGGTGAGGTTGAAGCCTTAAAAAAATATTTTAGCGTTGGCCCCATTGCCATTAAAGGCGGAAATGAGGTGATTAATAATCAAATGTTTGCGCTAGATACCACAGGCGTTTTTCCTGTAATAGCTGGGCCTGCTGTTCGTACCGTAATTGATTTAAGCAATATGAATGGCGCAGTTAGCATTAACCCAACAGGTCAATCGGGTAATTTTTTGAGCAAACATTACGATGATCAGGCTCAAATGTTTGCCGATGTTGAGTTTAGACCTCAATTAATGGATTCGTTGGAAATTGTAAAAGATACTCAATCCATTTTAACTTTAAGCCCCAAAGAATAAACCTGTGAACACCCAAAAACTTAAAGAAAAATTATACATCATTATTTTTGAGGCGGATACCTTTTGGGGTAAAACCTTTGATATAGCACTTCTAATTGCCATTTTGCTTAGTATAGTAACCGTTTCGTTAGAAAGCGTTCAATCTCTAAGCAATGCTTACCAAACATATTTTGATGTGCTTGAGTGGGGTCTTACTATTTTATTTACCCTTGAGTATATGTTAAGGTTGTGGATTACTCCCAAAAAAAGAAAATATGTTTTTAGCTTTTTTGGCATTATCGATTTGCTCTCTACTTTGCCCACCTACCTTGGACTATTTTTAACAGGAGCTCATTCTTTAATTGTGCTTCGGAGTTTTAGATTATTGCGTATATTCAGAATCTTTAAACTCGCTCGTTTTGTAGGGGAAGCCTCTCAACTACGGCAGGCATTAAAAGCCAGCCGACCCAAAATCACTATTTTTATTACAGCTGTAAGCATAATTGTAGTAATTATGGGAACCATAATGTACTTGGTTGAAGGTGGCGAAAATGGCTTTACAAGTATTCCAAGGTCTATTTATTGGGCTATTGTAACGCTTACAACTGTGGGCTATGGCGATATTGCCCCTGTTACAGTTATGGGGCAATCTATTGCAGCACTTATTATGATTTTAGGGTATGCTATTATTGCTGTCCCTACCGGGATTGTTACGGCTGAAATTGGCAAATCAATGTACCAGTCGAATGTAGGCAATTCAAAAAAATGCGAAAACTGTGCGCATTTGGAGACAGATTTTAATGCCAATTACTGTAAAAATTGTGGGAGTGAGTTCTAGTGTCAAGTCAAGCATACGTTAGCCGAACCAAGTTTTAACCCAACTTGAAAATAGAACGGTCGTCAAAAGAGACTTTTTTGGTTTTGTCTGTTTTCGGAGTGGACTCAGGTATTGTATTATTACACTCACCACTCAGTGTCTCGCAGAATACACTGAGTGGTGAGTGTAATAATGCTGTTTGCTTTGTAGAGACACTGATGGGGTGCAAAGGGTGGGAATTTTTACTCTTTTGGGGTTTTAGGTTTAAAAACTCGGTAAGTAAGAAACAAACTATATGCCTGTAATCTAACTTTAGGAGGCTTATAACTATTCCCATCATAATTAATTAAGCCTAAGTATGATGTCAATTGCTTATGAAACCCAATGCTTAGTATCAACCTCTTTTGAGGGTTTGATTGTAATATTAAGCTAATATCCAATGTAGAAGGCGCAAATAATTTAGAAAAAATCGATTGATTTTCAAGAATTTTTCTATAAGAAATTTCAACGAATTTATCATTCAGCAATATGTCATCATCTACTGAAAGCACAACCTTCGGACAACTTGGAAACGGGTTAATATAAAAAGCATTAACCATATAGCCTTCAATGTCGTTTAGTTAAGGAATTACATTCGTTTATACGCCATAGAGAAGGTTTTTTTTAGGCTTATGTTTCCGTTTGACACTTCTATTTGGGCGTATTATTTCCCTTGTCTTGTAAACTATATTGTCAAATATACTTAAAGTTTGTATTGGTTTTTGTTTAATAAAAAATGACACCATACTATTGATTGTGGCAGAAATTGCATTTGTACGATTTATTTTCTGACTGTGTTTTCTTTCTTTGTCCGCTTTAAATTCGGCTCTTACCTTTTCTTCTACAGGGTGTGCGTAAGCAGCTGTTAAGGTCAATAAAAATACTTTTGCCTGAAAATCTTGATGTACTGCTCGTGCTGTTTTCCCTGAAAAATTTTCTAATTCTATACGGCTTTTTAATAATTTATAGGCTTCTTCCTCATTCCATCGATAATGATAAAGTGCTTTAAATTCTGAGTGCTTATACTTTTTAATATCTGTTAAAGAAGTGCATAATATTTCTATATTACCATCTTCTAGTTCAATTCTAAGGAGTCTGCATTGAATGGTCTTATCAGCCATTTCAGGATACTGAGCTAACTTTTCTTTATCCTTTGAAGGTAAGCTAAAACTAACTACACGCTCCTTTTCACCACTTTCTTTGAACTCTTTTACTGAAAGCCACCAATCTTCTTTCATTCTTACGGCAAACTCAATTCCTCTAGCTTTTAAGATAAAAAATAATGCAAAACTTGGATAACCTCTGTCCAAGAGTAGCAAATCCCCCTTTTCGACTTTCTCCAAGTGTTTATAGAGAAGGTCTCGTTCACTACTACTATAAGGTGCTAATTGAGCATCCAAGGTTAAATGATTCAAAACATCATATAACATTGAGCCAATAGCCATACTTCTTGGGCTATCTGCATTGGGCCCAAAATTATGCTTTCCGAATTCTTCTTCAACACTTTTATGATTGGGTAATACAAGTCTTGTCCCATCTACAGCCAAAACGCGCATACCATGCCATTTATGATAAGGAGCATTTTTGTAAAAAGTATCAACTGCTACTTCATTAAGTCGAGTGAATGCCCATGAATTTAACTTTGCTCGGGCTTGTGTGAAGGCACTTTTAGTTACTTGGCGTATCGTAAAATCTTCGTTGGATATTTGACTGTAAAATTTATCTAGTTCTCTTTGAATGGAACTCTTAAATGTCATAATAATAAGCACTAAGTTCTTGATAGTCAGACTTTTATCTCTTGAAAATACCCCTTTAAGGCTGCCTTTTGAGCAGCTAATAAATTTGTCTTTTTCGAACTCATCTGATATGTTTTTAGTTAATTTTTCTCGATAATCTTTCTTTTGGTCTTCAGGATAATTAGCATTACCCCCTATATACCCCTAAAGATAAATCAGAAAATGCATTTTTATTCATTACAAATTATTGGTTATTAGATACTTAAGACTTAACTAAACGACATTGATTAATAATTACACAGTCAATTAACGGAGGAAAAAAAGAGTTAAAATATAGTTTGAGTAATGCAAAATCAGATGAATATACCAATGGAGAGTTTGCCTATTTTCAAGCGCAAAGATATTGGGTTGAAAGAACCTTTGACGATGCTAAAAATGAGCTTGGAATGTCCGATTATCAAATTAGAAAATGGAACAGTTGGCATCACCATCATGCCTTGGTGTTTATGGCAGCATTATTCTTGCTAGAGCAAAAAATAGCGCATCAACAAGAAGCTCCCTTGATGAGTATGAGGGATGCTAGAATATTAATGATTGTTAGCCTGTTTGGAACAAAAGAAGATATTAAATTGAGACTTCGACAAATGAAAATTAGGCATCGAGTCAGGCAAAAGGATATTGATAGGATGTACAATTGTTAACTTCGTAAAGTAGAATTAATATTAAGAAGTGTTTGTTTATAAACCCGATAGCTATCGGATTTAGTAAAACCAAATTAACAGATTACTGCCTACAAAAGATGATGAAAAAAGACGAAATTTGCGCCTATTGGTTTAAATCATTTTTATGAAGACGAAATTTGGCTGGCTTGTACTCTTAGTTTTGATGTCCATAATTTTATTTTTTCATGACCTAATAAGCTATGGCATAGCCCAAGGCAAAGGGCAGTTTCATGTGCTTTGGAATGCACAACCAATCGAAGAAATATTAAATAACCCCTCTACTGCCGATACCCTAAAACAAAAGCTAGCCCTAATTGCCGAGATTAGAAATTTTGCATTCGATTCGTTGGGGTTAACCCCAACAAAAAACTACACCACATTTTACGACCAAAAAGGGAAAGAGATACTATGGGTAGTAACAGCTTGTGCTCCTTATCAATTTAAAGCCAAAGAATGGTCGTTTCCTATTATTGGAAGTTTTACTTATAAGGGTTTTTTTGACGTAGAAAAGGCCAAGAGTTTAGCGCAAGATCTTAAAGAAGAAGGCTATGATGTAGAAATGTCTTCGGTCGGGGGCTGGTCCACATTGGGTTGGTTTAAAGACCCTGTGCTTTCAAATATGCTCGAAGGATCGGTGGGCAGCTTAAGCAATACACTGATACACGAATTAACACACGGCACCCTCTTTATTCCTGATAGTATGACGTTTAATGAAAACCTAGCCTCGTTTATTGGACGAAAAGGTGCGTTTCAGTTTTTGGAATCAAAATATGGAAGGGGCTCAAAGCAAGCCAATGATTATGCAATTAGGTTAGAAGATAGTAAGAAATTTACCCAATATATGGTGCTTAGTGCCCTGCAATTAGATAGTATTTACGAGGCGGTAGAAACCCAACCTATTGCTATAAAAGAAGCCCAAAAAGCCTCGTTTATGACTTCTTTCAAAATTAATATTGATACGGTTAGTTTTCAATATCCTGAAAGGTATAAAAAGCTATTTAATGGGCTGAAAATAAATAATGCAGGCTTTGTTTCTTTTTTAAACTATCGGGAGAGGCAACATGAATTTGACACACAATTGAAGTATGAATTTAATAGTGAGTTGAGTAAATTTATAGGGTATTGGAAAGCTAAGTACCCCAATTAAGGTTCTGTTCATAAAGTAAATATTTTAAAAAATCACAATTATCAACTATCAAATCACAAATAAAACCCAAAGCCCAATCATTATTGTCATTTGATTTTTGATAATTAGTAACAATATGGTAATATATTAGTAGTACAAGGTTTAAATCCTTAACTCTATTTTTGTAAAAAATTAAAATATGTCGAATGCTGCCCATAAAATTTTAATTGTAGATGACGATGAGGATATATTAGATTTATTATCCTATAACCTTTCTAAGGAGGGCTATCAGGTTTTTCAGGCAAAAGACGGAATTGAAGCACTAGAAGTTGCCAAGTTAAAATTACCTGAGCTCATCATTCTTGATATAATGATGCCACGTATGGATGGTGTGGAGGCGTGCCGATTAATGCGTAAAGAGGCAGAGTTAGCCAAGGCTCATATTATTTTTTTAACAGCACGAATAGAAGAATATTCAGAAGTGGCGGCCTTTGATTCTGGTGCAGATGATTTTATATCAAAGCCTATAAAACCCAGGGCTTTGCTAAGCAGAGTTAACTCTTATTTTAAACGATCGGATAAGAAAGAAGAGCATGCAGGTGTGCTAGAAATGGGTAATTTGATTATCAACAGGATTAGCTATTCGGTAACACTTGAGGGTAAAAAAATTACACTCCCACGTAAAGAATTTGAATTGCTTTACTTTTTAGCCAAAAAGCCAGAGGAGGTATTTAATAGAGAAACTTTACTAAAAAATATATGGGGATCAGATGTATATGTGCTTGCTCGAACGGTGGATGTTCATATTAGAAAAATTAGAGAGAAAATAGGCGATAATTTTATAAGCACCGTTAAAGGAGTTGGCTATAAGTTTGAGGCTAATGAATAAGTACTTATTAACATTAGTAATAGCCTTAATTACCTCTATTATAATCACGTTATTGCTTTATTCTGCCGGAGTTTCTCAAAAGCTCCTAATTGTAATTGCAGGGTCATCTTTTGCAATAAATGGATTGGTTTTTTGGCTTGCTATTGAATATGTTGTGCTTAGAGATGTCTCCAAAATTAAAGACACGTTATCGTATTACTTACGAGGAATTAAAACAGAAGATATACCAGAAACGGAGTTTAATTTAGATGTTACCAAAAAAATTAATCGAGACTTGCATGTTTTGCAAAAAAGGAAGAATAAAGAAATTTTAAAACTGCATACGAGGGCAAATTTTAGAAGCCAATTTATTACTGATATTTCTCATGAGCTTAAAACACCCATATTTGCAGCACAAGGCTACGTGCATACGTTGCTAGATGGCGCAGTTGATGATGATGAAGTGCGATATAAATTTCTTAAAAAATCAGCCAATAACTTAGATTTTTTGGATAAGCTGGTAAAAGATTTGCTCGAACTTTCTCAAATTGAAACGGGCAATATTGTGCTTATGAACGACCATTTTGACTTAGTTAAATTGGTAGATGAAATTATTGATGACTTTGAACAGCAAGCCAGCGCAGTTAATGTAACCATTAAGCGAAGCAAAAAACCACCTATATCCATCGTTTTTGCCGATTTTGTTCGCATTAGGCAGGTTATTCAAAACCTTATATCAAATGGCATTAAGTATAATAAAGTTGGAGGCAAGGTTAGGATAAAGATTATAGACAAAGATGATTGTGTGGAGGTGCAAATTGCCGACACGGGTGTTGGCATTCCTGCCGAAGATTTAACGCAAATATTTAAACGATTTTACCGAGTTGATAAAAGTAGAACCAAAATAAAAAACAGAGCTAGTAATGGGTTAGGCTTAGCCATTGTAAAACATTTGTTAGGTGCTCACAACGCTACCGTTTCTGTAAAGAGTAAAATTGGTAAAGGTTCAGTTTTTAGCTTTTCTTTGCAGAAAGATAAACCTTTATTACATGGGCAAAGAACTAAAACTGAAGAATTGGATATTATTTGAGGATAACGACTTTATTGTTATTAACAAACCTCCTTTTTTAGCTTCACTTGATGACCGTGCCTCTCGGTTTAATGTAAACCGATTGGCTAAAGACTATTGGGCCGAAGCCCAAATGTGCCATCGGCTTGATAAAGATACCAGTGGAGCCTTGCTCATTGCCAAACACCCCGAAGCTTATAAACACGCAGCCGCTCAATTCGAAAAGCGAAAAGTAGATAAAATTTACCATGCCGTAGTGGAGGGTAGCCACGAGTTTAAAAATAAAATAGTAAACGCTCCTTTAATTACAACAGGCAAAGGCAAAGTAGTTGTAAATAACAGGCAAGGAAAAGAGTCGGAAACTTCGTTTACCTCATTAGAAGTATATAATAGGTACTCGTTAATAGAGTGTAAGCCTGTTACTGGTAGAATGCACCAAATAAGGGTACACTTGGCCGAATTAAATGCGCCTATTGTGGGTGATGAGTTTTATGGAGGTGAATTATTTTACCTTTCTTCCATTAAAAAAAAATATAATTTAAAAAAAGATTCAGTTGAGAACCCCCTCATTCAACGATTTGCACTGCACGCTTTTAAGCTTAGTTTAAAGGGTATAAAAGGGGAGCAGTATAATTTTGAAGCACCTTATCCTAAAGATTTTAGGGTACTGGTGGAGCAATTGGAGAAAAATAAGTAATTTAATGATAGGCTCTATGGGCAAAAAAAACATTGAGGGCTTTCTTAAATTCTTGCCCGGCACGCTCAAAATTAGGTTTAGCTTCTTCCCATTGAGATTTGGCATTATGTGAAGCATTACAGAAATGGCTACCTAAAGATTTGCGGTTTTTGTTGAGTTCGGCCACGCGCTGGTCAATATTTAAATGCGCTACTTTTTCCGATTCTTTAATATCAGAAATTACAGAATCTACATTTTTGCCAAACTTCTTAAACATTTTCTCGGCTTTACCTTCAGGTTTTCTTCCCATAATAATGCTGTTTTTCTTTGCTTAAATTTAGGAAAAGTAATAGACAATCGACCAATGATTAGCAGAGATTATTGCTTAATAATAGGATATTTTTCAATTTTCCTTAAACCATTATTTTAATTATTAGAATTAGACAATTGGGCAAATAGATTTTTCTTTATGGGTTTCATTCTTTGAGTCCGCTCCAAAAACACCCAAAACCAATCCCGCCAGCGGATGACGACCTTTTCATTTTCCTCAATTAGCTGATACTCAAGTATCATCGAATCTCTAAAAATGAAAATCTCATCCAAAACAACTCTTTTTGTGAAAATTGTCTGTTTTCGGAGTGGACTCTTCTTTAAAATATTCTGACCAGTACAGTTCGTAAAATATTTTTTTTAAAGTGTTAATTATAAGGCATTCGTTCCAGTAATAATAAATCTTCTTTTATTTCCACTAAAATCTAAGTAGTTTGGGTATTATTAAATGGAAGCCACTCTCATAAGCATAGCCGTATTTTACATTGCATTTTGTGTGCTATTCTATTTTTTTCAGCACTTTATTTTTTTTAGGCCCGAAATTCTACCTCCCTCCTTTAAATATAACTACCCGTTTCCGTTTACCGAACTTGAATTTAATACCGAAGACGGAGGAAAAATAAGTGGCATTTATTTTAAAGTGCCTTCTTCAAGAGGAGTGGTTTTTTACCTAAAGGGTAATTCGAGAAGCGTAAAAGGTTGGGGTAAGTTTGCCAAAGATTTTTTAAGCAATGGCTACGATTTTGTTATGATTGACTACCGTGGTTTTGGTAAAAGTAAAGGCAAAAGATCGCAAACTCGCCTGTTTAACGATTCGCAGTTTATGTACAAATGGCTAAGGGAGCGGTACTCTGAAGAGCAAATTATACTCTATGGTCGCTCGCTAGGCAGTGGTATTGCAGCTAGAGTTGCTTCGTGGAACAACCCCAAACTATTAATTTTAGATTCGCCCTATTACAGTTTTTACCATAACACAAAACGGTTTATTTTTTGGACTCCCCTAAAATGGATTTTAAGGTATAACATTAGAACCGATCAATATTTAAAAACTATTACTTGCCCTGTTTATATTATTCATGGCACTAAAGATCACCTTTTTCCCTACAAGCAAAGCGAAATGCTTAAGGCAGATTTTCCAGATAAAATTACATTAACACCCATTGAGGGGGCTCACCATAATAACCTGCCTGAGTATCCTCAATATTACCAAACACTTTATGAGTGCCTAAACAAAACATAGTAAAATAGTATATGCAACATCAATTTACACGTGTATTCGATATCCTCTCCTATCAAAAGAGCAGGTTTGCACAAAAGGCTGCCGTAAATACGTATGTTAATAAAAAGTGGAAGCCAACCTCCATTACTAACTTAATAAAAACCATAGATAATGTATCGTGCTGGCTCATTAATAAAGGATTAGAAAAAGGAGATAAAGTGGCAATTATGCCCAACCAAGGAAACTTGGATTGGCTTATTATTGATTTTGCATGCCAACAATTAGGGGTAATTATTGTGCCTCTGCACCCAACCTATTCCTTACAAGATGTAGAATTTATTATTAAAGAGGCCGAGATTAATCTTATTATAATTACGGATTCTTCCTCAAATTCTAACGTAAACACTAATTCAGCATTAGACGTATTTACGATAGAACCTGACTATAAAAATTCAATCAACCCTGCCTATTCTTATACACCAACTAAGGAAGAAAGGAAAAAATTAACTAGCTTAAAAAACAGCATAGTTGAAGAGGATATTTTTACAATTATGTACACTTCAGGTACTTCGGGCAGACCTAAAGGGGTTATACTAACGCATAAAAATATGGTAAGCAATATTTTGTTTACGCTTGCGGCTTTTCCATTAGAAGCCTCTAAAAAGGTAATGAGTTATTTGCCTTTTAGTCATATTTTAGAGCGAAGTGCCTGCTATGCCTACCTAAGCTGTGGAGCTAATATTTATTTTGTTAGAAGTAAAGAAACATTTCTTGCCGATTTTCAGTCTGCTCGCCCATACTTTAGCACATCGGTGCCCAGGGTGTTAGAAAAAATGTATGCTCATTTACAAGAACAAGCCTTAGCACATAACTTGCTAAAACGATACATTGTGCAATGGGCTATTAAAACAGCTCAAGACTATAATAAACATCAGAAAAAAAGCGTTTTACTCACCTTTAAGCTCTTTTTTGCTCGGCTACTGGTATTAAATAAGTGGAAAAACCAATTAGGCGGTAAACTCGAATGTATGGTGGTTGGTGCAGCTGCACTCCGACCCGAAATAGCCCGTATGTTTTCGGCAGCCAATATTAGAATAAGAGAAGGTTATGGTATGACAGAAGCTTCCCCTCTTATATCTCTTAATCGATTTTCGCCAGGGCTTAATAAGTTTGGCACAGTAGGCATACCCATACCTGCTATGGAATTAAAGATTGATGGCAAAAATGAAAAAGGGGAAGGAGAAATATTAATTAAAGGGCCGAATGTAACGCAAGGCTATTTTAACCGACCAGATTTAACCAAAGAAGTTTTTACCAAGGATGGCTGGTTTAAAACTGGAGATGTAGGCAAATTGATTGATGGCCAGTTTCTTAAAATAACCGATCGAAAAAAAGATATCTTTAAAACATCTGCTGGTAAATACATTGCTCCACAACCTTTAGAAAACAAATTAAACGCTTCTCTTTTTATTTTGCAGAGTTTAGTTATTGGGTTTGCTCGCCCTTATGTAATAGCCCTTATTGTACCTGATTTTACGATGCTAAAAGAATGGTGTTTTCAAAAAGAAATTCATTGGACATCCCCTGTTTATATGATTCATAATATTAAAGTGCGAGAAAAGCTTGAGCAAGAAATAGCTATTATAAACCAGCCTCTTCCAAATTATGAAAAGGTTCGAAATTTTGTTTTGTGCAATGAAGAATGGACGGTAGAAAACAAGCTACTTACAGCTACTTTAAAACCAATTAGAAAAGCTTTACTGGTTTTATTTACCAAAGAAGTGGATAAATCGTATGCCTAAAATACCAACCCAAATTCTGGATAAGTAATGCTGCTAGCTTTCATAACTAGGGTTTGCTGAAAAACTATAAACCTTGCCAAATCAATGTTTATAGAGGCTATGCAAGTGTTTTAGCAAATACTGATACCATTTTAATGTTAGTATGACATAAGTGCAAACAAAGCTGATAGATTGGTTAAAAAAACCTGCACTTTGAATTACCGATGGCCTTAATCACTTACATGGTTTTATGGTTTCGTTTTTGAGATTTCAGCCAGTCGGCAGGTAGGTATTTGTTATTTATGGAACATCACCCGAATAATTGGCAAGCCTTATATGCCTAGCTGGCAAGGCTGACGCTCGAATGACGCTGGTCTTGAGCATATTAGTCAGCCAGCATAATACCTAGCTCATTAGGTATTATACTTAAATTTCAATCTTGGTATTTATCGTAGAAATCTGATGCCGTATTAGGTGAATTTTGTATTAACAAAATAGCTAATCGTATGAAAGAGGTTATTTATATAAGTAATCATAGAAACAATACGGATATTATATCTGATTATATTTCTATGATAAGAAATAATTCAAGATGTAGTTTCTCTTCGGTTCATAAAAGAGATCATATTCTTCAAATAAAATTTAAACAGAGCAATTGTTTAGATCCTGCGATGATTCAGGCACATAAACTCACCTGTGTGATAGAAAATGATTTATTTAGAACTGTGTATATAAACGGACAAAAGGTTATGTGGGAATCTAGACATAATTAAACTACCTCGGGGTAGAGTCATCGGGGTATTATAGGAGTTTGCTACCCAAGGGTCGGGGTATTCAAAAGGATATCGCCCTGCGATTAAAATTCAGCCTCCCATTCAAGGAGAAACTGGGTTAAGTACAGCTCCATAAATTGGTGTCGCTTGGCAGCCATTTTTTTGCCAGCATCGGTATTCATTTTTTCTTTTAGCAGCAGCAACTTTTCATAAAAATGATTGATTGTTGGAGCCGAATTAGATTTATAGGCCTCTTTATCACCGTAAAGAGCAGGTTTAATCTTAGGGTTGTGCATTGCCCTGTTTTTAAACCCGCCATAATTAAATGCTCTGGCTATGCCTATAGCCCCAATGGCATCTAATCGATCGGCATCTTGTACCACTTGCAGCTCCAACGATTTTACTTTGCCTTCGTTAAATCCTCCTTTAAAGGAGATGTTTTCAATAATATTTATTACAGCGTTAATCACTGACAACTCCACTTTATGCGATTTCAGAAATTCCATAGCTATCTTAGGACCCACCGTTTCATCACCTCTATAAAATTTGGAATCAGCTATATCGTGCAATAAAGCTCCTAATTGAACGACTAAATCGTTCGCCTTTTCCATTTTATTAATGGCAATAGCCGATTTCCATACCCGATAAATATGCCACCAATCATGCCCGCCTTCAGCATTTTTTAGGGTTTCTTTTACAAATGCAGTTGTTGCTGGTATGATGGAAGAAGTCATTGCTGGTTATTTTAATCGCAGGGCGATATATCCGGGTTCAAGTTACTAAGTTCGCAAAGGTTATCGCAATAGAATGCATAGGAGTATGGTTTTCTTCTCCATAAAAAAAGATGCCGAATAAGGCATCTTTCAAATATTTAAAAATTCTGGATGGCTATCTAGAATTTTAGATGGCTATACCAATAAATGATTTAAAGGCAATGCCCATTAAACCAGTAATAAGCATAGTAATGCCTAAGCCTTTTAGGCCATCGGGTACGTTTGAGTATTTTAACTTTTCGCGAACTGCTGCCAAAGCCACAATGGCAAGCATAAAACCTATACCAGAAGTGACCCCAAATACCGAGGCTTCGGCAAATGTATAATCACGTTGAACCATAAACAACGAACCTCCTAAGATGGCACAGTTTACAGCAATTAACGGAAGAAAAATTCCTAATGAGCCATACAAGGCTGGCGAGAATTTTTCTACAACCATTTCAACCAATTGTACCATTGCTGCAATAATGGCAATAAACATAATAAACTGTAAAAATTCTAGATTCATATCAGCAAACTGAGGCCCAATAAATGCCAAAGCGCCTTCTTTTAAAATGTACTCCTGTACCAACCAATTAACAGGCACAGTAATACCCAACACAAATACTACCGCAGCACCCAAACCAATGGCTGTTGATACCTTCTTTGATACTGCCAAAAATGAACACATGCCTAAAAAATAGGCAAAAATCATATTGTCTATAAAAATCGATCTTATTCCGAGATTAAATAATTCCATAACTCTTAATTTTCTACGTAACCGTTTCTAGCCCTTTGCACCCAAATAATAATTCCTAGTATCATAAATGCGCCAATGGAATCTACCATTAAACCATTCATCGGAAAGTTCGGTAATCCAATGGCTTCAAAAACGCGAAAGTCAAAGACCGAGCCTGAACCAAATAATTCTCTAAAAAAAGCTACGGCCAGAATTACCCATGCATAGCCAAATCCAGAACCCAAACCATCTAAAATAGAATCCCAAGCTTTATTGCCCATGGCAAAAGCCTCGAGCCTGCCCATTACAATACAATTGGTTATAATTAAGCCGACAAAAGCACCCAATACTTTAAACATAGGGTAATTATAAGCCTTAAGTACTTCGCTTACTACTGTTACAAGGGTGGCAATAACACCAAGTTGCACAATAATTCTAATTCTACCAGGCACCAAGTTTCTTATTAACGATATAATTAGGTTCGAAAATACAATTACAAACACCACCGCTATTGACATAATTAGCGTTGGTTCCATTTTTACTGTTACAGCTAAGGCCGAACATATACCCAATACCTGAATAGTTACTGGGTTATCATCATCTAGTGGGTCGGTCACAAACCTTCTTCTCCTTTTAGAGAATAGCCCTTCTGATGGGGTTTTTGCCACTTTTTGTTCTAAAGTTTCAGTACTCATATTTATAAATTACTGATGTTTATTTTTCTTAATAAAGGATTCGTAGTTAGTTAGGTAGTCTTTTACCATAGCATTTAAGCCCTTGGCTGTAAGTGTAGAACCTGACATCCCATCTACTTCGTGGGTACCAAATAAAGAAGGATCTTTTTTCTCTCCTTTTAACATTTTTACAGAAACTAACTTTCCGTTTTCGTCAAAAATGGTTTTACCTTGATATCTTTCCTGAATTTCTTTAGAATCGATTCTGGCTCCTAAACCAGGAGTTTCCGCCACGTGACCAAATGAAACGCCTTTAATGGTATTCAAATCTTTTTCCAAGGCTACATATCCATAAATGGCATTCCATAAACCCGCACCGTATAATGGGAGAATATAAGCTTCTATTTCAGTAGAGTCTTCTTCACTCATATACTCAAACACTGGATATTCCCGTTTTGTAGGCTCCATTTTGTAGTTTTTTAAGATATTAACATCTTCTGCTACAATTGGGTTTCCTTTTCTATCCTTTTCAATGAGGTTTCCGTCCACATCAACCACCATCGATTTTATTCTTTTGCTATAAATAGCTAAGGCATCGTCTCCTTTTTCTAAGGTCATAACGGCACTTAGAATAGATTGTTTAGTATCTAGTTCAATAGATTTTTTTTGAGCAGGAGCTAATATCTGTGATGTAAAAGACAATATTCCTCCAATAACCACGGTCATTATTGCCGTGAAAACTAATACGTATGTGTTAGACCGTTGCACGTTTTAACCTCCTTTTCTTATTAGCTGCTACCACATAATAATCAACAAGTGGTGCAAATACGTTCATAAATAAAATTGCAAGCATTATACCTTCTGGGTATGCAGGGTTAAGTACTCTAATAATAATGGTTAAAATTCCTATTAAAGCACCATAAATCCATTTTCCTGTTTCTGTTTGAGAGGCTGTTACCGGGTCTGTAGCCATAAATACAGCTCCAAATGCTAGCCCTCCTATTACTAAGTGATATTCGGGAGGCATCATCATATATTGGTTAGCACCTACGGCACTTAATAATAAGGCCATGGCATACGCTCCACCAAATACACTCACAATTATTTTCCAGCTACCCACGCCTGTAAAAACAAGAATGGCTGCGCCAATGAGTATCATTAGCACAGATGTTTCTCCTATTGACCCCGGTACAAATCCATAAAACAAATTGGCAAATGAGTAATCGTGGGTACTAGCGGCAAAGGTTTGTACTACATTTTGCCCTGTTTCTAAGGTAGATGCTGCTAAGGCGAGTGGAGTAGCTCCTGAAAAGCCATCTACTGCCATTTGATCTCCTAAATATACCCAAACTTGGTCTCCAGATATATCCGAAGGGTAGGCAAAATACAAAAATGCTCTTGCCACTAAGGCCACATTTAACACGTTCATCCCTGTGCCTCCAAAGGCTTCTTTTGCTATTACTACTGCAAAAATAGAAGCAAATGCTACTTGCCATAGCGGAATAGTAGGGGGCATTACCATGGGTATTAAAATACCTGAAACCAAGAAGCCCTCATTAATGGGGTGCTTACGAATTACCGAAAAGGCAAATTCGGTAACAAAAAGCCCAAATACATACGTTATAATAATAATTGGTACTACTCGTTGAATGCCAACCCACCATAAATCCCACGCAGAGGCAGGTTCTAACCCTACCGCTTGGTAATACTGGTAGCCTACATTATACATACCAAATAATAAGGCAGGTACTAAGGCAATAATAACCGTCATCATAAACCTTTTCAGGTCAACCGCATCTCTTACTTGTACTCCTTTAAGTTTAGCTGTCTCATCAGGTACAAATAATAAGGTATCTATTGTTTCAAATAAATGATGATATTTTTCAAGCTTCCCTCCTTTTTCAAAAGGGACTTTCGCTTTTTCTACAATGTTTCTTATAAACTTCATATTCAATTCATCTTTTAGCTATACTGAAGCAGGTCGAGGCCTTCTCTCACTATGGATTGTACATTATGTTTAGAAACATCTATAAACTCACAAAGTGCAAAGTCTTCTTCAATCACTTCGTACAAACCAAGTTCTTCCATCTCATCAAAATCTTCGGCTAAAATTGCTTTTAGCAAATGAGTTGGAAGGATATCCATCGGAACTACTTTTTCGAAAGCACCTGTTTGCACAAATGCGCGAGGTTCTCCTTGTGTATTGGTATCCAACACATATTCTTTTTTACTTCCGTTTAAGAACGAAAGCAAACCGAATGCTCTATGAAAGCTTAATTTGTTGGTAGTTGGAGCAATCCATCCCATAAATTGAAAATGGTCGCCTTCGGGTAGTACGGTAATCTGATTTGCATAAAAACCGAGGTGTCCGTTTTCGCCTACACTTTCGCCCGTAAGCACATTGCCACTTACATAACGCACGTGATTATTTTTAAGATTACCTTCTGTAAAAGTTTTTACACAGGCTCCTGCATACGTTTTATAATATTGGGGAGTGCTTACTTCTGAACCTGTAAGTGCTATAATCTTAGAAGCATCATATTTGCCTTCTAAAAATAATTTGCCAATTTGCACCACCCCAGCTGGGCTCACAGTCCAAGCCACATCGCCTTTATTAATAGGATCGATATGATGTATTTGAATGCCAACGTTACCTACCGGGTGCTTACCCGCAAATTTGTTAATTTGAACACCATCAGCATTCAAAAACATTGGATTTACCTCATCGGCTGCATTTACATTGATGTGGATATACCCATCAGTAAATTTTTTAAGTACTGAAATTCCCGCTTGAAAAGCTTTGCCTTCGCCTTTAAATATAATATTATAATCAGGGGCCAAAGGGCTACTGTCAAATGCGCTAATAAAAATAGACTTAGGGGTATCGTTAAAATCGGCTACCACACCATAAGGGCGCATAATGATGTTTGGCCAAACGCCTGCGGTTAGCATTTGTTCTTTCAAATCATCTTTGCTCACTTTTACAAGGTCGCTGGCAGAATAATTTTTAAACGATTCGTATTCTATTTCTTTATCAGCAAGAATTACTATTTCGAGAAGCTTTCTTTTCTCCCCTCTTTTGATATCTGCGATTTTGCCGCTTACAGGAGCTACATAGTTTACCGATTCATTCTTTTTATCTGCTAGAATGGGTGTACCTGCTTTTACGGAATCGCCTACAGCCACCAAGGCTTTAGAGCGTTGCATCCCAATAAAATCTGTAGGTTTTACGGCATATGTTCGCGAGTGTAGCGGATCTGAAATCTTACTTTCAGCTTTACCGGCTAGGTTGATATCAAATCCTTTCCTTAGCTTAACTGTTTTAGACATATTCTCAATCGAATTAACCTTCTTTGAAGTGCCACAAAAATAATAAATTAAAACTTGAAATAACGACCTATTTTAGGATAGTATTTTAAATAGTTAGGTCTTTTTTTAACTGCTTAAAAATGACGCAGTTTAAGATTCTTGATAAGAGAAAATTTTTCCTGTTTTTCCTTCAAAAAATAATGGAATAGCCCTGTTTCGTTCTTCTAAATACTGCTGGTATGTTTTGGAGAAACGCATTCTTTCTGATAAAGTTTGCTCGTAATTACCATTGAAACCAATTGCTAGTTCACATATCTCTCTTACAGCGTGGTTTATTCCCTCTGTGGCGGTTTTGTAATCTGCTATTTTTTGAGCTTTTACAAATTCATCCATTAACGGGTTGGCTTTGCGGCTTACCTGAAACCGAAGAGCCACTTCTTTGGCCATGCCTAAATCTAAAATATCATCAAAAGAGAATGCAATTTCGTGCGGTTTAATGCCAAACTCCTTATTAATATGTGCCAGTGCGGTTAGTTTATTTTTAACACTTAAATACACACCGGCAAAATGCTCACGGTTTGCTAATTTTATTGCTGGCAAATTGTTTTCCCCTGTAATAATAAAGATTAGTGGTGCTTTCCCTTCTTTTAAATAGCTACTAAAACGAAGCATATTTATGCCCATACTTGAGGGTTCCGAAAAGGGGCTACCTGCATCATCTTGCTTAAACCCACTGTTAAAAACACCATCCCAATCGAATACAAATGCTTTAATTTGGGGAAGTTTCTCTTTAAAAACAGAAAGAGGAGAAATAAATTCTCCTCCTGCTGTTTCAAAGCTTTGTTTTATGTGGTTGGCATTTAAAAAATTCATCATTTTGTAAGGTTACTTAGTTAGGTTATCACTCTTCTGAGTTGTTGCACTCAATTGTTTTTGTTCTTCAAGGTTTTTTTAATCTGCCTAAACCACGAATTCCATCAGTTATTATTTTCTTTGAGTTTTCCCATGCGTATGATTTATCTATTATTTTAAGCGGTTCTATATCTTGCTCTGCATCGGCAAAATATCCTAATGCTTTAACTACATGAAAAATATTTTTTTGATTATATTTTTTTTGAAATAAACCGAGTATTTCTTCCAAGTTTATTTGTTTCATAATCCTTGCTATGTCAATATAATCGCGCTTTTTTGCCCTTGATAAAACGGCTTCAAGTTTTATGGCAGCAATATCTTCAATAGAAAAAATATGTATATTCGAAAATTTAATGCCTGACTTAACCACAGGGTATTTGTGGCAAGCAAAGTCAACTTTGATTCCTCCAATGGTGGCCTGAACCAAGTTTTTTCCAACACGCGCATAAATTAAATTTTTGTTCTCTTTTTCCAACAAATCACGAATAGGTTCATTGTTAAAATCTTTTTGAGAAAAGAAGTCGAGGTCTGAGCTTACCCGATGGGCAAGCTGTAAGCTTAGAGCTGTTCCGCCAACCAATGCAAACCCTTTAAGCTCAGATGATTTAGCGAGCTTCTCTAAAAATGAAAATGTACTAGGCTCGACTGTCTTTTTTTGTAACATGTAAAATCTTTAATATTTACATCAAAGTAATGGCTGATAAAACAGGCTCCATGGTTTGACAACTCTCTGTTTTTAGCCGACTCTTTTATTACTGTTTCATCACCATAATAATTAACCATTTGCAAAAATTCTTCCCAAGTACCAAAATCTACCACTCTTTGAATGATTAAGTTTTGATTTAGTTTAAGGTCTAATTTTTCAAAATAAGTATCCCAAAACATTTCTTCTCTTAAAAATTTCTTTTGATTAGCAGCTTCCATCTCTCCCGAATTACTCTGTAGATTAAGTTAAGGATTTTTTTGCAAACATCCAAATATAAAAAGAGGGGAAAATAAATTCCCCTCTTTTTATTCAAAACGTTGTTTTATTCCGTTTGGATCTGAAAAAATTCATTAATGATTATTTCAAATCTTGGATGTCAATTTGTCCCACCACTTCATCGCCATTTAATACGATTAGGTTGTCAATTCCTTTTTCATGAAAAAGGAGGGAGGCATCATGAAGCAACACATCTCCTTGGATAGTAATGGGAGAATTAAATGATAAATCACTCATTTTTTTACTTATTGCTCCTTCGCCATCGGCTTCCACTAATCTACGCAAATCGCCATCGGTAAAAGTGCCGGCTAATTTGCCATCGTTACCCATTACGGCCACGCAACCAAATCCTGAAGCCGTCATTTTAACCAATGCATCGGTAACCGAATCGCCCATTGTAACGGTTGGGTTTTTACCAGAAAGAACATCTTTTACCTTAACAGTCATCAATTTAGTGTGTTCTACAAATTGAGAAATACCTACTTCGGTAAAGTGGTTAGAAGTTAATTGTTTCATCACTTTCCAAGGTACAGTACATACATGCACACCAATATTAATGGCATTACGAATATGTTCTGGGTAGCGTACAGAGGAGAACATAATTTTAGAATCATACCCGTATGTTTCAACGGCATCTACGCATTGAGCCACTAAATCCAACGCATCGGTTCCCTGATCTTGTAAACGACCTACTAAAGGACACACATAATCAGCACCGGCTTCCATAGCCATATACGCTTGTTGCAAGGTGTAAACTAAATGAACGTTTACTTTAAACCCTTTGTCTTTAAGCAGTTTGCATGCTTTAACGCCTTCTAGCGAAACAGGTATTTTAAACACTGTTTTGTCAATATCAAGCCCTAAGGCTAATTGCCTTTCGGCTTCTGCTAAAATTTCTTCGGCAGTATCGCCTAACGCTTCTATTTGAAGGATAGGAACAATTTTAGAAAGCTCAACAATTAAACCATCGATATCGGTTACCCCATGACGGTGCATAAATGTGGGCGTTGTGGTAAGGCCCTTAATAAAACCTAAACCAAACGCTTCTTTAATTTCTTCTAAATCAGCTGAATCAAGATATAATTCCATAATGTATTAACGAGCTATTGCCCTATTTTTAATTTTTAATTTCAAATTTAGGTGTGCAAAGGTACGCTTTTTTAAAAAATGAAATAGCAAATTACGAAATACAAATAATAACTTTGAAATTTATAAAATTTGTAATACATTTGTAATACAAATAAATTTATAAAGGATATGCTTAACGTAAGATTAGATAAAGAACTGGAAAAAAAGCTAAAAAACTATAGTTTGGAAAGCAATTCATCAAAATCTTCTGTTGTAAAAGAAGCATTAGTACAATACTTTAAAAAGCATGAGGTTACCCAATCAGCCCATGAGCTAGGAGAAGATTTGTTTGGGGTAGCAGGCAGTGGTAACCCAGAAGCATCAAGCACTTACAAAAAAAGCTTAAAAGAAAAACTACATGAGAAGCACACTTATTGATGCAGGGCCTTTAATTGCACTCTTTGATAAGAGCGACAAATACCATTTTAAAGCGCTTTTTTTCATTAAAGAATTTAAAGGGCAGTTATGGAGTACTTGGCCTGTAATAACCGAAGTATGCCATTTATTAGATTTTAATACGCAGGTACAATTAAATTTTTTAATTTGGATTAAAAGAGGTGCTGTTAAGTTAATTGATTTAGACGACCAGCATTTAGCCCGAATTATTGAATTAACTAAGAAATTTAATGATGTACCCATGGATTTGGCAGATGCATCGCTTATGGTTGCTTCGGAAAAAATAAGCTGTTTGGAGATAGCCAGCGTTGATTCTGATTTTTACATTTATAGAAACATTAGAAATAATTATTTGACTAATATTTTTATGTAGAGTGCCTAATCTTTTACCTCTACCACCATTTCTATTTCTACTGGTATATTAAAAGGAAGCACATTGGTGCCCACAGCGGCTCGTACATGTTTGCCTTTATCGCCAAATACTTCTACCATTAAATCAGAGCAGCCATTCATAACTTTCGGATGGTCGTAAAACTCATCAGTTGAGCTTACTAAGCCAAAAACACGCACAATCCGTACTACCTTCGTTAAGTCTCCATCCACCGCATCGTTTAAAGTAGCGATTAAACAAATACCTGCCTGGCGAGCAGCGGTATAGCCTTGCTCTACCGTTAGCTCATCGCCTAACTGCCCTTTTGGGATGCCATCAAAATTACAAGGCCCATGCCCTGATAAAAAAATAAGGTTACCTGTGCGAACCCACTTAACATAATTGGCAACGGGCTTACTTGGGGCTGGAAGCTCGATGCCTAGTTTTTTTAGTTGTTCAGCAGGGTTAACATGTTGTGCTTTAAGTACCGCAGCACTTAGTAAGAGGATTATTATGATTGAAATACGCATAAAAAAGGATTAGTTGAACACTAAAGCTAATGTAATTATTTAACAATATTAATTCTCATAGTACCAGTATTACTCTCTGTATTTAACCTCTACTGCATGTAACTCTAATATTGGCTTCATAAATTCTTCAATATCATACACGCATAATTGGCTGGCGGCATCGCATAATGCTTTGGCTGGTTCTGGGTGCGTTTCAACAAACATACCATCTATGCCAGCAGCCACTCCTGCTCGAGCTAATCCAGGTAAAAACTCTCGGTTGCCACCTGCAGGGTCGGCACTTGGTATGCCATACCTGCGTACCGAGTGGGTTACATCAAAAACTACCGGATAACCCAACGCTCGCATATGGTAAAATGCACGAGGATCAACCACTAAATCGTTATAGCCAAAGGCATAACCACGTTCGGTTAAAATAATATCCGAGTTACCTTCTGATTCTACTTTAGCAGCTGGTAATTTCATATTATCGGGGGCTAAAAACTGCGCATGCTTTAGGTTGATAACCTTGCCTGTTTTGGCTGCTTCGGTTACTAAACCTGTTTGCATTACTAAGTAAGCAGGTATCTGAATCACATCCAGCACTTCGGCTGCAGCTTTCATTTGGTCGGGGTAGTGTACATCAGAAAGGATAGGAAATCCAAAATTATTTTTAATGCGTTGCAACATTTTTAGGCCTTCATCCAAACCTGGGCCTTGGTAATTATCTACTGTGCTACGGTTATCTTTGGTAAACGAAGATTTATAAATAATAGGAAGGTTTAGCCTCTCGCCTACTTCTTTCAGCATTTCTGCTGTTTTCATCATCGTCATTTCATCCTCAATAACACAAGGGCCAGAGATTAAAAATAATTCATCTCCACCACAATTTATGTCTCCTACTTTTACTATTTTTTTCATATTAATAAGATGTTAGACACAAGACGATAGACATAAGACAAAGAAATTTAATCTTTTGTCTTATGTCTAATAGTCTTGCATCTCGTTCTACATTCTTTTAAACCAATTTTTTATTCTTTCTCTATTAAGTACTTCTTGCCAATTATCGCCAAAGGCGTGCCGCCACATATGTTCCAATTTTATGGCTACTTCTACCATTGCATCAATGGTGTCCTCGCTCCAAGCGGCTGATTGATTGGCAGGAATTTCGATATTATGTTTTGCAACAATCGTTTTAAATTCTTGTACATAATCACCATACACATCTTCTAACACATTAAATGCAATGCAATTGGCTATGCCATGATGGATATGTAATATTTTAGACAAACCATACGAAAGCGCATGGCAAACGCCTACTTCGGAGTAGGTAAGGCTTAATCCTCCCATATAAGAAGCCACCATCATGGTTTCGTCCGATTCAGGGTCACTTCTATCTAATTCCAAAAACACCCTGCGGCACATTTCCATTGATTTATCGCCAAAAGCTTCGCTAAATGTATTTTTATACTGCCCGGTTTTAGACTCCACACAATGGATGTAATTGTCCATTCCGGTATAAAACCACTGGTTATCAGGTACTGTGGCAATTAAATCAGGGTCAAGCACAATTTGGTTCAATACCGTCCAATCACATTTAAGCCCTAGTTTTTTCTCTGGGCCGGTAAGCACGGCTGTCATAGAAACCTCTGCACCCGTACCCGAAATGGTGGGTACACCACAAGCAAAAATGCCCGGGTTTTTAATAAGATTTAGCCCTTGGTATAATGTAGATGAGCCTTTGTTGGTAAACATAAGCGAGATGGCTTTGGCCACATCGAGTACACTGCCACCACCAATGCCCACTACGCCTGAAGGCAACCCTTTTTCCGCCAAATATTTATCTCGTAGCGAATCAATTAATTCCGTTGTGGGCTCTTCTGCCACCGAGATATACTCAATGGCATCGCCTTCTTGCAAAGGAATACGAGCTTTAAAGGCTTCATTACCTTTAAAATACTCATCTACAAAAAAAACAAGGTATTTAGCTCCATCTTTTCTATGAGGGGCTAATATTTCGCCTAGCTTGTCGAAGCTTCCTCTTCCATAAGCTGCTTTTTCTACACTTTTAAAGTTTCTAAACATATCACTTGTTTGCGTCATTCCTGCGAAGGCAGGAACCCCTACATTAGGAGTTCCCTATTTACAGATTCCTGCCTTCGCAGGAATGACGATAATTTTTACATTTTATTAAATTAAGAAGCCAACACTTCTTCAGTTATTCTTTTCAAATCAGCTCCTAATTTTTCCACTTCCTCTTGACCCCAAGTGGCTCTAATACCAAACGATATCAATCGACCCACCACCTCTTGCGATTTGGGAAGCTCTAATTTACTATAATCTTGCGGAGTTCCTAATGCATGAATAGCTAACGGTGCTGCCGATCGTAATTCTTTTAAATGATCCCATTGGTTTATAAAGTGATACATATTGGTGTACCAATAATTAGCACCACCAATGCCTTCTTCGGCTAATCGTGCTACTACTTTTTGTGCTAGCTCAGCCGTTGGTAAAAAGAAATTTAGGAAGGTGGCAGAATCACCAGCCTCATCATCCATACGCCTAAAAGTAACGCCCTCCACAGAACGAAGTTGGTCTTTTAAGTATTTTTTATTTTTTTTATTCAGGTTAATAATTTTACCCAGCCTACGAGCTTGAGCCAAACCAACAGCTGCGTGCAACTCACTTATTCTAAAATTAAAGCCCAAGAAAGGGTGCTGCTCCATTCCTCGGCTATCACCAATGTGGCTATGCCCGTGGTCTGAAAATGTATCCGCTTTAGTATAAGTATCTTTATCGTTGGTAATAAATAAGCCACCTTCACCGGCTGTGGTTATTTTAAAAAAATCGAACGAGAAAGCTCCTGCTGTGCCAAACAAACCAACCGATTTGCCTTTATAAAAAGCACCTAACGCTTGCCCAGCATCTTCCACTAGTTTAATGCCTTTATCATTGCATAATTTAGTAATCCCATCCATATCAGCGGCTGCACCACACATATGTACCAGTAAAACGGCTTTGGTTTTATCCGTTATTGCCTCTGCAATTCCTTTGGCACTTAAGCATAAGGTTTCATCAATTTCGGCAAAAACGGGTAAGGCACCGGCATACAAAACGGCCTCTATGGTTGCTAAAAATGTAAATGGTGGCACAATAACTTCATCGCCATAGCCAATGCCTGATGCCGCCAATGCACAAGCTACCGCTGCCGACCCACTCGATACTGCGTGTGCATAATTAGCTCCTGTAAATTTGGCTACTTCAGCCTCTAGGGCTTTGGCTTTCCAATGGCCTTGGCGCAATTCATCATGGTTATAACGAAACAAACAAGTGGTATCTAAGACTTCGTTGACTTCTTTTCGTTCTTCTTCTCCAAAAAATTCGGTTCCTGGCATAGTGTAGATGTTAGATTGTTAGATGCTAGACTTTAGATTCACTCTCCTCTACGTATTATGTACTTTGGAGAATGAATAAGGTGCAAAGATAAGAGATAATAAGAAGGACACCTCTATTAATTGGTTGTTCAAATATTTCGTGCTAATACGTGTGTCAAATTATTTATTATTTTGACAATAAGCGATTTTGCTGTCAAATTAAGTATTAACATCTATTCTAAAATTATATTTACCATATTTTTGATATAAAATAAACTTAACTATCATTATTTTACTATATTTGATATTTTGGAAATTAACTGTCAAACCAAACTTATGACGCAGCAGCCCAAATACGACAGAACCCAACCGTATAATCATTTACCCTTACTGCCTCCACCGGATGACAAAGTAATTACAATAGAATTGCTAAAAGCAGTAAATACGGCCAATAAAGCCATAGCAGAGCTAAAAGGGCTGGCAAAAAAACTGCCTAACCAATCGATGCTAATTAACACGATTGTACTTAGAGAAGCCAAAGCGAGTACCGAAATTGAAAATATTTTTACCACAGATGATGAGCTATACAAAGCGTTTACTACCGAAGAGGTACCACTAAAAGGAAATACCAAAGAAGTATTAAGGTACAGGCAAGCATTATGGCGAGGGTTTAACTACATAAAAGACAGGAAGAAATTTGACATCGATGGGTTAGTTGATATGTACAGAGAGGTAAAACAGTTAAACGATGGAATCCGTCCTCCACAAACAGAAACCGTAATTAAAAAGAGAGGAAGTGGCTTACTAGGTGGCTCAGTTGTTTATACACCACCGAGAGGAGTTGCAATTATTGAAAAAAAACTATCCAATTTAATTGCCTATATCAACGATGATAACACCTACGATTACGACCCACTTATAAAGTTGGCGGTTGCTCATTACCAATTTGAGGCCATTCACCCATTTAGAGATGGCAACGGTAGAGTAGGCAGAATTATGAGCATTTTATTATTAAATCAAAAGCAGTTATTAGATTTTCCTATACTTTACCTAAGTGCTTATATTATTGCGCATAAGGATAAATATTATGAGCTATTAAATAAAGTAACAACACTTAATTGGTGGCGTGAGTGGATACTTTTTATGTTATCAGCATTAGAGGAAACAGCTTATTACACCATTAAAAAAATTAACGAGATAGACCAACTATTTAATAACACCTCTTTGCTGCTGAACGAAAAATTGCCCCATATTAGAAAAGAAACCATTGAGCAATTATTTGAGCAGCCTTATATTGCTCCCAAAGCATTAGTAGGTAAAGGCATTAAAAGCGTAAACACGGCTAAAAAATATTGCCAACAGATGGAAAATCTGGGGATATTAATTTCTGAAAAGGCAGGCAAGCAGGTAATTTACCTTAATATAGATTTGTTTAATTTATTGGCTGATACTTAGAGGCACTAGACTTGACACTAAATAATCAATTGACCAATTCCGCTAATTTCTCTTTCACCTGCTCCATCAACCAAGTAGGAGTTGAGGTAGCTCCACAAATACCTACTTTATCATCCACATTAAACCAGCTTGCATCTAGCTCTGTTTCGTTTTCGATAAAGTAGCTGCGCTCGTTTTCGGCTTTGCATACTTGGTAAAGAGCCTTGCCATTGGAGCTCTTTTTCCCACTCACAAATAAAATCACATCGTGTTCTTGCGAAAATATTTTTAAGTGAGGGTCACGGTTGGAAACTTGCCTGCAAATACTATCATTAATATTAAATGCTGTCTCCATTTCGGGAGCAGTATCTGCAATTTTAGTTTTGATTTTACCCACCAGCTCGCCAAAGCCCTTAGTACTCTTTGTGGTTTGGCTAAACAACGTAATGGGCTTAGAAAAATCTACTTGAGCCAAGTCTTCATCGTTCATAACCACAATGGCTTCGTTGGCTGTTTGGCCTGTAAGACCTACCACTTCGGCATGGCCTTGTTTTCCGTAAATTACGGTTTGGCCTTCTTCTTGTTTTACCTTTTGGTGCGCATTACGTACCCTGTTTTGCAACTTTAGCACCACTGGGCAAGAGGCATCTATTAATTCAATATTATTTTTGAGGGCTAGTTGGTAGGTTTCAGGTGGCTCGCCATGAGCTCTAATTAACACCTTGCAGTTGTGCAATTCGGTTAATTCTTTATGATTAATCACTTTTAAGCCTTTGGCTGCCAACCTTTCCACTTCCATCCCATTATGCACGATGTCTCCTAAGCAATAAAGCGTGCCGGTTTCATCCAGTTCGTCTTCGGCCATTTGAATGGCAAACTCTACCCCAAAGCAATATCCTGATTTATGGTCTATGTCTATCGTCATACCGATGCCGCAATTTTGGCTTCTGCCAAGTTAATTATTTTTTCCACCTGCGCATCAAAACTCATATTGGAATTATCAATTTCAATGGCATCTTCCACTTTAATTAAAGGGCTTTCTTTACGTGTGGAATCTTGGCGGTCTCTATCAATTACATTTTTAAGAACTTCATCGAATGCCACTTCTTGTCCTTTATCTGCCAACTCTTTTTGCCTCCTTTGCGCCCTCACTTCTGCGGAGGCTGTCATAAATATTTT
>Ga0256839_1000366_pt1 | contig 58655 bp, 46 predicted proteins | sample 354166metaG_FD_185968 | JGI IMG/M metagenome (GOLD analysis project Ga0256839, IMG submission 185968) | Hydrothermal vent microbial communities from Mid Atlantic Ridge, Atlantic Ocean - 354-166 | ecosystem: Environmental > Aquatic > Marine > Hydrothermal vents | place: Atlantic Ocean: Mid...
GCCCAAAATATTCATCGGGATGCCGATACCCATACCCTGTCCTATATAAAGTTGTGAGAGGCCTTATATATCAACAGATTACATGGGGATCGGCATCTTTTTTCACTCACAGGGCCGGAGAAGAGCCCCTCTTTTGTTACTCCCTGCCCAACTGCAGAAACCGGACAGAATGGAACAATACACCGGTATCCAAAGAGCCAACCAATCGCCCGGTTGTGGGGGGAGTTATTATTATTCCAAATAGCCGCAGCACTATTTGAGATGCGCTTGAATTGCTGCTGTCCATATGTTAGCGTCATCTGATAAGGGGGGGAGGTCGTATCGTATTCTCTTTTGGCTTCCCAATGCTAGGCAGACGTCTGTAATCAGGTAATACACAGGTTCTGTGTATTACTGATATTCAGGTTTTCTGCCGGTTGCACTGTTCTACGCAATGGAACACATATGTACTTATATAGAGATCAGGCGCAGAAAATCATTCAAGAATTTAAGAACGATACGATCAGCGAACTTAAAAAGAACCATGAGTTTATGATCTCTCTATTAACCGGTGATGACTGGTCCTTGGTTATTAAATCACATGCGCTCGTCGAATCTATCATTAACTATCATATAGTTGCCGTTACGGATGAAAGCAGACTTAAATATCTAATAGAAAGACTGCCTATGCATGACAAGCAAATAGGTAAGCTATTGATTACAAAAAAATATGGATTGCTTGATGATAGTCAGCGCAAATTTGTCATAAGGTTGTCTGAGATTCGAAATAAACTGGTTCATAATTTTGAAAATATTAGTTTTGACTTTGTTGAATATGTCGAGTCATTGGATAGCAATCAAAGAAAATCATGGGTAAGAGATGTAACTTGGCATGCCGCTGATTATGATGCGCCAGAAATATGGAGAGAAATTGCGATTGAAAACCCTAAGGTTGCTGTCTGGTTTTCAGTCCTTATGTTTGTATCTCTTACTACAGCGAAAACCGTAGAGGTCAGTACCATGGCTAAGATTCGGGAGATTGCCTCGGACACTGTAAAAAAAGATTTTAAGGGTCGCGTATAACCAATAAGGTTAGATCGTGTGAGCGAAGCTAACCACGATCTGAACCGTTTGTTGGACAATCCCGCCCGGTTTGATAGACAGGTAGGGTGCGTTCAACGCACCAAATAATCATCATCAATACCAACGGTTATTCACATATCTAAATAACTGTTCCAAAAAGGTGTCCACTTAGGGAACTTGGGCGCATCTCTGCGATCAGATCAATTGACAAAAAAATCACTGTTCGAGAGAGGCCCAAGTTGGAATACAGACAGGTAGGGTGCGTTCGACGCACCAAAAACAAAAAAAGCCTCATCCAATCGCTATTTGTACATCTAATGTAATGCCACAGCCATTGCCTGCCAGCGATATTGTGGTGCATGGAATGCACCCTACTTGGCTAATGTGATGCCGCTGTCATTGCCATCGATGTTGTGGTGCATGGCCCCCCTCCCTGGCCGCTTGTCCTTCAGAACTTCTTGGACCCAAGCCGTAACAAAATGAGTGTCGTTGCTCTCCGCTATCTGTTTTTCTCCAGACGCCGCACAATGTATTTTTCCAGCTCTACCAGAAACAGGACGGAGGAGGAGGCCAGCAGGATGTACAGCCATAGTTTGAAGTCGATTGCGGTGGTGCCAAACAGTGACTGAAGTGGTGCAAGGTAGGTGAATCCCAGCTGGAGGATGATGAGTACGGCAATGGCGATCAGTACATGGCGGTTGCCGGTGAGTCCGGCCCGGTTGAATACCGGGGCGGTAATGTAACGTGCGTTGAACAGGTAGAAGATCTGGAACATTACCAGTGTGTTTACTGCGACGGTGCGGGCATGTTCGATGCTGGCGCCTCGTTCCATTTCCCAGAGAAAAAAGGCAAATGTTCCGCTCATCAATATGATGGAGACGAAGGCTATTCGCCACAGAAGATAGAGTGTCAGGATCGGTTCCCGGGCGTTGCGCGGGGGGCGGCGCATGACATTTTTTTCGGGTGGTTCGAAGGCCAGAGAGAGTGCCAATGTTACGGCGATTACCATGTTTACCCAAAGGATCTGCACGGGGGTTAATGGCAACTGGTGAAAGCCGAACAGGATGGCGGCCAGGATGATTAGTGCCTGCCCTCCGTTGGTGGGAAGGATGAACAGGATGGCCTTCTTGAGGTTGTCGTATACTGTGCGGCCCTCTTCCACGGCATGGGCGATTGATGCGAAGTTGTCATCGGCAAGGACCATTTCGGCGGCTTCCTTGGCGGCCTCTGTGCCGTTGCGGCCCATGGCGATTCCTACATCTGCGCGTTTCAGGGCGGGGGCGTCGTTTACGCCGTCGCCGGTCATTGCCACGATCAAGCCCTGTTCCTGCATCAGTTTTACCAGCAGCAGTTTGTGTTCGGGGTTGACGCGTGCATATACGTCGACTGTTTTCACGCGTTGCCGCAACTCTTCCTCGCTCATTGATTCCAGTTCCTGCCCGGTCATGACGTCCCGGGCATTGGCGAGATTGAGTTGCCGGGCGATGGCGCGGGCGGTGGCGCCGTGGTCGCCGGTGATCATTTTTACCCGGATCCCCGCCTGATGGCACTGCTGCACCGCTTCAATCGCCGCTTCCCGGGGGGGATCGATCAGGCCAAACAGTCCCAGCATGACAAGGCCGTTTTCCACGTCGCTGAATGTCAGCTCTATCTGTTCATGGGTTACCGGTTTGACGGCAATGGCCAGTACGCGTTGGCCCTGCTGCGCCATCTCTTCGATGCGTTCCAGCCAGTAGCTTTTGTCCAGGGGCCGATCGCCGTCGATGGTTTTTTGCCGGTTACACATCTCCAGTACGCGCTCCGGCGCTCCCTTGAGAAAGATAAAGGTTTCGCCGATGTGGCTGTGATGCAGTGTCGCCATGAAACGGTGTTCTGATTCGAACGGGATGAGGTCGGTGCGTGGATGCTGTTTTGTCTCGGCTTCAATATCCAGCCCCACCTTCATGCCGGATACCAGCAGTGCGCCTTCCATCGGATCGCCATGGACGAGCCATTGACCTTTGCTCTGTTCCAGCGATGCATCATTGCAGAGCATGGCGGCGCGAGCCACCTCCTGCAACAGCGGTTTCTCTTCCGGCAGCACATCTCTGCCAGCCAGCGATATTGCACCGTGGGGGTCGTAGCCCGTGCCGCTCAGCTTGAACTGACTCTCGGCCGTGGCAATGGTGCGCACGGTCATTTCGTTGCGGGTCAGCGTGCCGGTTTTGTCCGAGCAAATCACGTTGACGGCACCCAGTGTTTCAACCGCCGGCAACTGGCGGATAATGGCATTGCGTCTGGCCATGCGTTGTACGCCGATGGCCAGTGTGATGGTCATGATTGCCGGCAGTCCTTCCGGGATTGCAGCCACTGCCAGGCTGACCGCGGCGAGAAACATCTCGGTGGCAAGATAGTCCCGAAGCAGCACGCCGAATGCGAAGGTGACTGCGGCAAGGCCCAGAATCGCAACGGTAAGCCAGCGGCCAAACTGGGATATTTGGCGTAGCAGCGGGGTTGTTACCGACTCGACTTCCGATACCAGCGTGCTGATACGGCCAATCTCGGTTTGCGCGCCGGTGGCAATCACGACACCGGCACCCTGTCCATGGGTTACCAGCGTACCCGAATAGGCCATGCAACGGCGATCGCCGATTACCGCTTCCCGGGCGACCGGGTCGGTGCTCTTTTCCACCGCCATCGACTCGCCGGTCAGCACCGACTCCTGAATTTGCAGCCCCTTGACACGAAACAGGCGCAGATCGGCCGGAACCTTGTCGCCCGATTGCAGCAATACGATGTCGCCGGGCACCAGATCTTCGGAGCGAATGGTAATCTGCCGGCCATCGCGCAACACCATTGCATTGGGGGAGAGCATCTGCCGTATTGCCTTCAATGCATTCTCGGCCTTGCCCTCCTGCACGAATCCGATCACCGCATTGAGAATAACCACTCCGAGAATCACACCGGCATCTATCCAGTGCCCCAGCATGGCGGTGATGGCGCTTGCCGCGATCAACACATAGATCAATATATTGTGGAACTGGTAGAAAAACCGTACCAGCGGGCCACGGGTTTTTGGCTCGGGAAGGCGATTCGGCCCATGCGCGGCAAGCCTTTTGTCAGCCTCCTCCATGGACAGTCCATCGGGGGTGGTGTTGAGCGAATCAAAGACCGTTTGTTTGCTTTCGGCATGCCAGTTTTCCGATGCGGAAACCGGTTCTTCTGACTGCCTGTCTGATTTCCTGAACTGGCGTGAAACTGCAGCAATCATGGTCAACAGGATGACCAGTATGGCAAAGAGTATCAGCCACTCTGTGATTGACATATCAAATTCCCATACAAGATCGTTAATCATCGAAAAACTCTCCTGTCGGTACAGTGCTGGTAGCACGTAAACAAACCGTAAACCCGGAATGTGTCCCACATCTCCAGAAACTAGTTGCGATTTCTTGCTCCCCGAATCGAGTTTCCGTCTGACAAGATTGTAGATACAGAAATCTGCTATTCGTTCAAACTGTTTTCTTGCTCAGGCGTGCCGGTAATACAACTTATCCGGTATGGGAAAAATCTTTAAATGTGCAGAGCTACAGAGCTACTATTAGTGTAGAGCATTCGGCAACAATCATATGGGCGCATCTAACAATGCTCCTTTTCCGCAACCGAAGAGTAAGGAGGAAGACGGGGACAAGCAATTGACTGTCAAAGTATCGGGAATGGGTTCACCGCTTACAAGTTGTTCTCATGAACCAGCCGACCCGCCAGTAGGGTATGGGTAACCCGTCCCTTCAGCTCCCAGCCCATAACCGGGCTGTTGAGGCCGTGGCTGATTAATGTTTCCGGGCTGGCTGTCCAGTAGTGCTCCGGATCGAAAATACAGATGTTGGCTGTGGCGCCCGGTGACAGCGTTCCTGCCGGGATACCAAGCATTTTTGCAGGATGCCAGCTCAGGGCGGCGATCACTTCCGGCAGTTCCATTACGCCTTGCTCAACCAGGCGCAGGCTGAGGGGCAACAGGGTTTCCAGACCGGAAGCGCCGGGTTCTGTTTCGCCGAAAGGAGCCAGTTTGGCATCGATATCATGTGGCTGGTGGTCAGAACAGATTGCCCCGATAACGCCACGAACAAGTCCGCGGCGCAGACCTTCCTGGTCTCGCTGGGTGCGCAGGGGAGGGTGCAGGTAACACTGGCTGTTGAAGTCGCTGATGTCAATTTCACTGAGGTGGAGATGGTGAGCCGTGACGCTGGCACTGATCGGCAGTCCGTCGAACTGGGCGCGGCCTATCATTTTCACCGCTCTGGCTGTGGAGAGCGGACCCAGATGGAGGCGGGCACCGGTCTGTTCGACCAAGGTAAGCAGGCGTGTTACCTCCATGGTTTCGGCGAACTCTGGGATACCGGGCAGACCGAGCCGGGTGCTGACGGCGCCTTCGTGGGCGCAGCCGTTGGCTGCCAGCCAGGGGTCCTGTGGACGCAACAGCAGGGTCAACTCGTGGCTGGCGGCATACTCCATGGCCCGGCGCAGTACTTCGGTGTTGATGATGGAGCGCTCAGCATTACTGAAAGCGACGCACCCGGCCTGGCTGAGAATGACCATTTCACAAATCTGTTCGCCACACAGCCCCGGTGTAACAGCACCAATGGGAAGTACCTGGGCATTGCCGGCCAGCTGGGCCAGTTCCTGGATTAGATTGGCGACGGCGGGAGTGTCGGTAACGGGATCCGTGTCAGGGGGGCAGCACAGGGTGGTAATTCCACCGGCGGCAGCGGCTGCGGTCTCGCTTTTGATGGTGCCTTTGTGCTCCTGTCCGGGTTCGCACATTCTGGCCTGCAGATCGACCAGTCCAGGGCAGACAACCAGCCCGCTGGCATCGATCTCTCGTTCAGGAACGAACTCTTGCGGGGGCTCTCCCACCGAAACAATGCGCCCGTTTTCAATGCAGAGTTCGGTGATTTTGTCGATGCTACTGGCCGGGTCGACAATGCGGCCGCTGTGGATGCGCAGTTTCATTCTCTTTCCTCGTCGTTGCCGAAACGGTTGCCCATGATGATGGACATGACGGCCATGCGAATGGCGATCCCGTTACTGACCTGTTCGAGGATGACAGAGTGCGGGCCGTCAGCTACCTCTGAGCTGATCTCCACGCCGCGGTTAATGGGGCCGGGGTGCATGACGATAGCATCGGGTTTGGCAAAAGCCAGTTTTTCGGGAGTGAGTCCATATAGTTCGAAATACTCCCGCTCACTGGGGATGAGGGCGCCGGTCATTCGCTCACGTTGCAGTCGCAGCATTATGATTACATCCACGTTTGCCAGACCGGCGTGCAGATCATGGTATATATGCACACCCAGATTTTGTACTTCCCGTGGCAACAGGGTCTCCGGTCCGATAACCCGTACTTCGTGTACGCCCAGTGTAGTGAGGGCATGGATCTGGGAGCGGGCGACCCGTGAGTGGAGGATGTCACCAACAATGGCCACCCGCAGGTCGGCAAACTCTTTTTTGTGGCGGCGGATGGTGAACATGTCCAGCATCGCCTGGGTGGGATGGGCATGGCTGCCATCACCGGCGTTGATTACTCGGATATGGGGTGCCACATGGCGCGCAATGAAGTGGGCGGCGCCACTTTGAGAGTGGCGCACCACGAACATGTCACAGTGCATCGCCTCCAGGTTGCGCAGCATGTCCAGCAGGCTCTCTCCCTTTGTGGTGGCAGATGTATTGATGTTGATGTTGAGAACATCGGCCGACAGCCGTTTGGCGGCCAGTTCAAAAGTGGTTCGGGTGCGGGTGCTGGGCTCGAAAAAGAGATTGGCAATGGTGTTGCCGCGCAGCAGGGGAATCTTTTTTACACTGCGGTTGCCGACGGAGGTGAAGTTTTCCGCATGGTCGAGAATATCCACGAGGAGTTGGCGTTTTAGCCCTTCGGTGGTGAGGAAGTGACGCAGTTTTCCGTTTTCGTCAATCTGGATGTTGTATTGTTTCATTCCTGCGTTACCGGGAGTTCAGGTTCAAGCAGGATGAGACGCAACGGCTCGGGGCCTTCCAGTTTAATCTGCTGCCGGGCATCCAGCTCCAGGTGAGTGCCGGTTACGGTTGGTTCGACAGGCAGCTCTCTGCCGGATCTATCTACCAGTACGGCAAGGGTTACGGAGGCGGGCCGCCCGTAATCGAAAATCTCGTTAAGGGCGGCGCGAATGGTGCGTCCGGTTTGCAGTACGTCATCGACCAGGATGATGTGGCGATTTTCAACCGTTACCGGGAGTCGCGACGGCTTTACCTGGGGATGAACGCCGATGCGGGTAAAATCGTCCCTGTAGAATGAGATGTTCAGGGTTCCCAGTGGCTCTTCCAGGCCAAGCTCCCGGTGCAGCTGTTTTGCAATCCACACACCGCCCGTATGGATGCCGATCATCAGCGGCTTTTCGATACCGGTTTGCTGCAAGTGGCGCTTCAGTTCAGTTGCCACTGTTTTCAGCAGGTCAGCTACGTTCAAATTGCTCATTGGATACAGTTTTGCTCCAGCCAGCTTTGCAGGATCAGTTGCGCCGCCAGTTTGTCGATTGCCTGTTTATCATAACGCCCGGGGCCACAGGTTTCAGCAAGAATCTGTTCCGCTTCCACCGAACTGAGGCGTTCATCCGCATGGCTTACCGGCAGCCTGAAACGGCCGTGCAGCTGGTTGGCGAAACGTCGTGCGGTGTGGGTCATCTCCTGCTCTTTCCCATCCAGATGCAATGGCAGACCAACCACCAGGCGAACAGGTTGCCACTCCTCCAGCAGCCGCTGAATGGCTTTCCAGTCCGGTTTGCCATCCTGGTTCTGCAGGGTGGTCAGTGCCTGGGCTTTGCGGGTCAGGGTCTGTCCAACGGCGATGCCGATACGTTGTTTGCCGTAGTCGAAGCCGAGGATACAGCCCGCTTCAGGCATGGCCTATGTCGCTGGATAGCAGCGATAGGTCAACGCCGAGTAGAGTGGCAGCCGCCTCCCACCGCTGTTCAGGCGGTGTTTCAAAAATGATCTTGCTGTCTACCGGGCCGCTGAGCCAGCTGTTGGCGGCCAGCTCATCCTCCAGCTGCCCTCCTCCCCAGCCGGCATAGCCCAGTGCAATCAGGTATTTGCCGGGGCCTTTCCGGTGGGCGATGGCCTCGATAATATCATGCGATGTGGTAACGCTGAGTTCGTCGCTGACCTTCAGGGTTGAGGCCCATTCGCCAGCCGGTTGGTGAATGACGAACCCCTGCTCCGGGTGAACTGGTCCGCCGGAGAACAGTGGCAGGTCACCCTCTTCGAACTCATTCGTATTGATATTCATCGAGCGGAACAGTTCGCTCAACCCGATATTAATCGGTCTGTTGATAACAATGCCCAACGCACCGTCTTCATTGTGCTCACAGATATAGGTAACGGAGTGCAGAAAATTCGGATCGGCCAGAGCTGGCATGGCGATGAGAAAGTGGTTGGTCAGGTTGGTCTGTTCCATCGGATTCAACGTGTCTGTAGCTGATTGTTGCTTTCAAATACCCAGGTGCGGGTGATATGCAGCACATCAAAATCTCTGCGGATATGCTCGGGAAATGGTGCAAAAGGTGCGGCCAGGGTAACAATGCGAATGGCGGCGTCGTCGAGAATTTTATGCCCGGATGAGCGCAACAGGTCAATGCGTTTTACACTGCCATCGGAGTTGATGACTACATCCAGCAGCAGTCGTCCGTAGATCTGGCGGTTTTTCGCCTCATCCGGATAGTTGAGGTTGCCGATGCGCTCTACCTTGGAGCGCCAGGAGTCCATGTAAGCGGCGTATTTGTACTCCCGGGTGTTTGCGTTCAGGTGTTTCTCACGCGGCAGTTTGGCCAGTGTCTCCTTGAGCTGACGGATCTCGGCGTCGAGACTGGCCACCTCCTTGCTGCTCTCTATCAGCTTGTCGGCAGTGACCTGCTCCGGCCGGGAGGGGGTTTCCCTTTTTTCATCGAGCTCGGGAATGGCCCGTTCGGACTGCTCGGCGGTAATCATCTTCATTGTCGGCAGGGGATCGGACTGTGTCTGTGGGGACGCGGCCTGCTGAGTGCTTGGGGCGTCTCCCTGTTTTGGAACCGGCAGCGGGTTGAAGTTCTGGCTGGACGGACGAACCTTTTCCGGTGTGTTGCCACCACCGCGCTGATTGGCTTGCGCCAGATAATCGGCATCTTCCGGAGCCTCGTCACTGCGGCTGTGTACCAGAGTAATCTCCATGGTGGGCAGTGGACTCTCTTCCGGAAAGGTAAGCATTTCCAGATCGAAAGAGAGACCCAGAATAAAGATCAGGTGTAGCGCAACGGCCAGGAACAGCGTCAGGCCAAGCCGGTCGATGGCGGTTATTGATGTCGATGAAGTACGAGCTGTCATTGGATATGTTTTAACATTGCTGCCACAATTATACCGCTCACCACACCGAATACCACTGCGGCAGTCATCAATATTGGAAATAGATGAAGCAGTGCCGGATGGGGAATAAACAACCAGTAGGCGGCGGTGAACTGGCCGGCCATGTGCGCCATGGCGGCCAGCACGCTGTAGCCGACTGGCCCGAAGCTTTGCCCGGGAACGAGCCTCGCCAGACCGAGAATCAGCAGACTGGCCAGGGCGCCGGTGAAGCTCAGCGCAAAAGTGGGGGAGAGAAAGGTTCCCAGCAGCAGGCTGCCGGCCAGCACCCGTAACATCAGCACCCAGGCTGCGGTGCGCAGCCCGTATATGCACAGCGCCGCGATAGTCACGATATTGGCCAGGCCCGGCTTGATGCCCGGTAACGGGCTGGGCAGTGCGCTTTCGGCAATATGGATGGTGATGGCCAGCGCTGCGAGCAGGGCGATGCGGTGGTCTTCGGTTGTGGTAGTGAGTGTGGTCACGGGCTCTCAGCTAAAGGGTAGCTCTAAAAATAGTGATTTTTCCGCGATAGCGGTGTCAGTTTCGTGCTCGAATTCTTCATGCACTGCGGTTATGTACACGGGGCTTCCTTGCGCTCGCAAAAAAACACTACTTTCAGAGGTGCCCTAAATGGTTCAGTAGTTGAATGTATCATACCGGGCTGTTCCGCCAGTGACCTGCAGGGCGATCCGGTTGGGCAGGCAGGCGGTGAATTCACCGCTGTGATAGTGCCAGCCGCTATGAACGCACTGTTGTCCCTGACAGGGTGAACTGATGAAACGAACTCCGCCATCCGCTATTTTCAGTATGCTGGGGCCGATGGTGCCCTGGATTGTCAGGGTTTGATCCTGCTTCAGGGAGATGGCTGGCAGCTCCTTGCCATCGACCATGATATGAACCTCATCGCCTGCGCCGCCATCACTGCCCCAGAAGGTGGCGTAGAGCCAGGGCAGCAAGGCGATGGCGGTTATGATAACCAGCCAGTCTGCATGGGTGATGAGTTGGGATCTCATAACTTTTTGCTGAGAACAACCTCCGGTTTGTCCGCCACCTCAAAGTGAACACGCCGGGCCATGGCGGGGTTCATGTAAATTACCCCTTTATCGTCCACCAGCATCACATATTTAATGTTCATGTTCCGGGCGGTTTCGTACCATTCGCGGGGACCGGCAACAAACAGTGCAGTGGCTGCCGCATCGGCTTCGGCCGCATTGTTGTGGATGACGGTGACAGAGGTAACTCCCCGGGCCGGGTAGCCGGTGCGGGGATCGAGTATGTGATGATAACGTTCCCCATCATATTGATAGAAGCGCTCATAGTCACCGGAGGTAAATACGCTTTCATCGTCCTCCAGCTCGATAGCGGCCAGCACCCCCGGTTGACGCGGATTGCGAATACCTATCCGCCACGGGCGGTCACCGTGCCTGCCGATGGCGCGCAGATCACCACCGGCATTGATGATGACATTCTTTATGCCGGATGCAATCAATCTCTCGATGATGCGATCGATGGCGTAGCCCTTTGCAAAGGCGCCCAGATCCAGCTGTACGGCGGGATTGCTGGAGCGCAGCCGCTGTCCATCAATGGTGATCGCATCCATCCCGGGTTTCAGCGCTACCAGCCGGGTGATGGCTGCGGGCTCCGGGGGCGGTCCGGAGGGGAGGATGTCACTGTGGAATCCCCACAGTGCGACCAGCTGCCCGAGGGCTGGGTTGAACAGGCCGTTGCTGCGCTGGTAGAGCTGTTTTGCCTGGCTGATCAGCGGTAGTAGACCGGCGGGACAGCTAAACCATTCCCCGGTCCGGAGTTGCTGGTTGGTTTCGGTCAGCAGCCCCGGTTGCCAGGCATGCCAGGCATTATGCATGGTCTGGAGCTCTTCATGAATGATCCGTTCGGCATTCTCGATCTGTTCTGGTGTGGCGTCCCACAGGCTGATGTCTACCAGGGTGCCAAAGCTGAATAGTTGGGCGTGGTGCAGCTCGGCGCGGCTGCAGGCAGCAAGCAGCACCGTTACGGCCAGTATTGCGACTGCAGCGATCTTCCCGCGGTGAATCATGTCAGTTTTTCTGCGATACAGTCCATCAGTTGTTCTCCGATAGAGAGTCCAAACTGCTGGTCGAGTTCCCTGACGCCGGTGGGACTGGTGACATTTATTTCGGTGAGGAAGTCGCCGATGATATCCAGACCAACAAACATCAGTCCCTTGTCGCGCAGCGTTGGCCCCACCTGTTGGCATATCCAGTAGTCCCGTTTGGTCAGTCCCTGTCCCACTCCGGTGCCACCGGTGGCCAGGTTGGCGCGGGTCTCGCCGGCAGCAGGGATGCGCGCCAGGGCATAAGGCACCGGCTCACCATCGATGAGCAGAACACGCTTGTCTCCCTGCCGGATCTCCGGGAGGTAGCGCTGTGCCATGGTGTAACGCCGTTCATGTCGGGTAAGGGTCTCCAGGACGACATTGATGTTGGGATCTCCTGCCTGCAAGCGAAAGATTGAGGCACCGCCCATGCCATCCAGGGGTTTGAGGATGGTGTCACCCTGTTCGGCAATAAACTCCCGCAGCTGTTTGGCGTTGCGTGTTACCAGTGTTGGCGGGGTGCAGTGCGGAAACCAGGCGGTAAACAGTTTTTCATTGGCATCGCGCAGGCTCTGTGGCCGGTTTACCACCAGCAATCCCTTCCGTTCGGCTTGTTCCAGCAGGTAGGTGGCATAGATGTACTCCATGTCAAAGGGCGGATCCTTGCGCATCAACACCACATCCAGTTCGGCCAGGGGCGCAATCCATTCATGCTGAAGGTCAAACCAGTGGCGGGTGTCATCATGGACGCGGATGGAGCGCATCCGGCCGTATACCTCGCCATCGCGCAGCCAGAGATCCCCCATCTCCAGATAGTAGAGCTGCCACTCTTTTGCCTGTGCCGCGAGCAGCATTGCCAGCGTGGTGTCCTTGTAGGGTTTGATGCCGGCAATGGGGTCCATTACCACGCCGATTTTGGTTGTCATGGGATTGCGATCTCCCGGGCGGCAGCAAGCAGGGCCAGCCGGGCAATGACTCCGTAGGCGTAAAACCGGTTGGGGTTGGCATCCGGCTCCTGACTGGCATCGGGATTGTTGAGTGGTTCGGCGAAAGCCAGCGGTTCAAAGTGCATGCCGGGGGCATTGAGGTTTTCGTTCGGGCCGCGCCCGGTGTGGACCCGGTAGAATCCGCCCACCACAAAGTGATCTATCATATAGACCACCGGCTCGGCCACCGCTTCGTCATCGCCCCAGGTCTCAAAGGTGTAGACCCCCTCCTGAATGATTACCTTGCTGACATCCTGCCCCCCCTTGCCGGCTGACATGCGGGTGCGTTGCTTGCGGTTCAGTTCGCGCACCTCATCGGCATCGTGGGCGGTCATAACCGCCATACCATAGGTGCCGGCATCGGCTTTCACTACCACAAAGGGCTTTTTGTCGATGCCGTACTGTTCATACTTCTGCTGAATGGTGCGCAGCAGAATATCCGTGTTGCGTGCCAGGCAATCCTCACCTTCCCGTTTCATGAAATTGATCTCTCCGCAGTTGCGGAACAGCGGATCAATCAGCCAGGGATCGATCTCCACCCGTTCGGCAAACTCTTTCGCCACCTGGCGATAGTGTTTGAAGTGCTCGGACTTGAGCCGGTTGCTCCATCCTGAAGTGAGTGGCGGAGCAATGCGTTGCTTGATGTTTTCCAGGATGGGTGGACGGCCACCGGACAGATCGTTGTTGAGAAGTATCAGGCAGGGGGTGAAATCTGCAACGCCCACCTTGTCACCGGAACGGACTACCGGCTCCAGCAGCAACCGCTTCCCGGAGGAAAGCTCAAACTCCTTGGCGTCATCGTCCTCCGCCAGCGTCCCGGTGCGCACCTCGAAACCCGCTTTTGACAGAAGATCCCGCAGTGTAGCGACACTCTCCAGGTAAAAGGTATTGCGGGTGTGGCTTTCAGAGATGAGCAGCACCCGCACTGCTGTCGGGCAGCTGTGCTCAATGGCCGACTGAAGCGCCTGAATGCAGAGCGGGATAAAGGCGGGATTAAGATTATTGAAACCGGCTGGAAACAGATTGGTATCAACCGGCGCCAGCTTGAAACCGGCATTACGCAGATCTACCGAGGCATATACCGGTGCAGGGGAGCGTAACCACTCGTTACGGAACCAAGCCTCGATATGAGGCTGGTGCTCCAGAAAATGGGACTCGAGTTGCAGTAGTGGTCCGGAAAGCGCGGTGGTAAGATGAGGCACCGCAGAAAAGGGGGCTATGCTCATAAATTTTAGAATCGATGGTATTAGTGTTCTGTTACAGACGGATTTGCCGACTTAAAAAGCGCGTTGCCGATTAGTTGATGCAGTTCACGATAACGCGGCATATATTGTGCATAATTGGGCAATTATACCATTTGCCGAATCCTGTTGGGATTTGGCAATTCTGACAGTTCAGGCAACCGTGGATGAGCCAACGTGAATAATACAATCAGTGCTGATATGACCGCAGTAGATAGTTTCGATGGTATGAAGGTGGTTTTGATTGATGACAGCAAGACTATTCGCCAGAGTGCGAAAGCATTGCTGGAGGGAGCTGGCTGTGATGTTGTTACAGCATCGGATGGCTTTGAGTCGTTGGTAAAAATCGTGGATCATCAACCGGATATCATCTTTATCGACATCACCATGCCACGCCTGGACGGGTTTCAAACATGCGCACTGATAAAGCAAAATAGCAAATTCAGACAGGTTCCCGTCATTATGCTGACCAGCAAGGATGGACTGTTTGATCGGGCCCGAAGCAAGCTGGTTGGAGCAGAACACTATATTACAAAGCCATTTTCACGAGATGAGCTATTGGATATATTGGCTCTTTGTGGGAAAAATGTGACTAATTAGGCGCTAGAATACAGGTTTACATGACAGCGTTTTGACGCTGGTGGCGCCAAGTGTATTATCATTGGCGGAACGTAATCGTTGTTACTGCGGGGGGGGGCATGGCGCATATCTTGATTGTGGATGATTCACCGACTGAAGTTCATGTATTCAGAACCATGCTGGAGAAACATGGTTATTCCGTTTCAGTGGCAACCAGCGGCGAAGAAGGGGTTGAAAAGATACGGGGGGAGAAGCCCGATCTGGTGCTGATGGATATTGTTATGCCGGGGTTGAATGGTTTTCAGGCGACACGGCAACTGACCAGAGATCCGGAAACTTCCTCAATACCTGTCGTTATTCTCTCAACCAAAGGTCAGGAGAGCGATCGGGTATGGGGGTTGAGGCAAGGAGCAAAAGACTATCTGACCAAACCGGTAAGGGAAGATCTGCTGGTTGGCAAAATCCATTCGATATTGAGAGAGCGGCAAGGGTAGCAATGACCGATTCAGGGATGAATAGCCCGTTTGAATTGCTGGGCAGTATCGACCGTAAAATTCGGGAGCATGCAGCACCACTGCCGGAGCGACAGACCCGGGCCGGTAGCTGGAAGGGGATTGCATTTCGCCTGAAAGAGTGGCATCTGGTGGCGAAGCAGGGGGTAGTGCGGGAAGTTCTTATTCCTTCGTGCATAACGCGGGTACCCGGTACCCACCCCTGGGTGATAGGGATTGCCAACGTCCATGGGAATCCTCTTCCCGTAGTTGATTTGGCGGATTTTTTTTGGGGGGAACGGTTGCCTCCCGGCCAATCCAACCGGGTTTTGCTGGTACGCCAGGGTGAACTGGAGTGTGGTGTGCTGGTTAGTGAAGTAATGGGAATCCGCTATTTTCTGTCGCAAGATGAATGCACTCAACCCCACCCGTTCCCTCCTGAGCTAAGCGATTATTTGGCGGGATACAACCGGAATCAAGGAATATTGTGGGGGGAGTTCAGTATGCAGACGCTGTTGGAAAGCCCGGGGTTCATTGATCTGAGTGCGGGTTGACTGCCGGATGTATCCGCGAAGCAATCCGGTCAGTTATACAACATCCCTACTACTCGCTGAGTAGCTACTGATGAATAACATTAAATACGACGGAAATCAGACATGACAGCGACATATAAAAAAATAAAAATGCAGCGGGGAGGAGGAGTGATTTTCCTTCTGGTTTTGTTGCTTGGTGCTGTTGCTGCCATGGTAGGTATTTACAGTTATTTCACTGTCCAGACCCGCCATTATCAGGAATACAGGAGCCTGTCGGAGATCATGCGTTTCAGTACCCGGCAAATTGATAAATATGTCGAGTTGGCGACTACCGGTGATGTACCGGCGTTCAGCGCCTTGAAGGAAAATCGCGACCGGTTTGAGCGGGCTATTCTGCAACTGCAGGGTGGAGATGCCGAAACCGGGTTGCCCGCGTTTCCTGACAGTGCCGAAGAACTCCTTGAAAAAGTGGCGATACAGTGGCGTAAATACCGCAACAGCGTTGATACGATTCTTGCGTATCAGGATGATATCTACCGGTTGCAAGAGGCGCTGCAGGCTTTGGAGCAGAGTCTGCCGGAATTAACTTCTGTCAGTGAAGAGATAGCTGCAACCCTGGTGCAGCGTGGAGCCTATGGGGGACAGGTCTATATTGCCACCAGGCAACTGGCACTGCTGGAGCGGATCAAACAGAACCTGGCCATTATTCCTGTTGGTGGTGATAGCGGCTCTGGAGCCATGGAACGATTTAACAGCGACCTGGGTCTTTTTGCCAAGGTGGTTAACGGGTTGCTCTCCGGAGATCAATCGATAGGTGTGGTACAGGTGCGGCACAGGAGCATACGCGAGCAGTTGGAGCAACTCTCTTCGCTGGTTGAAGAGCTTGAGGGCAAAAGACAACTGGTTGAGGAGTCCCTGCCTGTCATCTCTCAGGTGGGGTTGGTTGCCACCAACATGAACAGAAGTGCCGAGGATCTGCTGGATGCCATCGGGAAATTTGAAGAAGGGTACGCGGTATTTGACCACAAACTTCAGCGCTGGACCCTATACAACTATTTGCTGGGTGCGATTGCACTGCTGTTGTTGATTCTGTTTGCCTTGCAGCTTCGCCGGGAGGATAAGCGCCGCCTTGCGGCCGTTGAAGAGCAGAAGCGGTTGAGTGAGGAGCAGAACAAACGCAATCAGCAGGCGATTCTACGGCTGCTGGACGAAATGGGGACTCTTGCTGACGGTGATCTTACCGTACAGGCAACAGTAACCGAGGATATTACCGGAGCTATTGCCGACTCGGTCAACTACGCCGTGGATGCAATGCGTCACCTGGTTCGCTCGATAAACGATACCACGCGGCAGGTATCCGGTGCGGCACAGGATGTTCAGAGCACGACACAGCGGCTGGCCATGGACAGCGGTAAACAGGCCGATCAAATTCGTGACTCCGCCGCAGAAATTACCGGAATGGCCAATGCCATCGAAAAAATATCGGCTGATGCTGCTGTTCTGGCTGAAGAGGCCAAGCATTCGGTCGAGAGCGCAAGCAAAGGGACGAAAGCGGTGCGCGCCACTGTTCAGGGGATGGAGACCATCCGGGAGCAGATTCAGGAGACTTCCAAACGAATCAAACGCTTGGGAGAGAGTTCGCAGGAGATCGGCAATATCGTGGAGCTGATTAATGATATCGCCGAGCAGACCAATATATTGGCGCTCAATGCCTCCCTGCAAGCTGCCATGGCGGGAGAATCAGGGCGCGCTTTTTCCGTTGTCGCGAGTGAGGTTCAACAGCTGGCGGAGCGCTCTGCCAGTGCTACACGGGATATCGAAACCCTGGTCAGAACCATCCAGGCGGACACCAGTGAAGCAGCTATCTCCATGGAGCAAAGTACAGAAGGCGTTGTTGCGGGAACCAGGCTGGCAAAAGATGCCGGTGAGTATCTGGAGGATATTGACAGAGTTGCGCAGCATCTGGCCGAACTGATCCAGAACATCTCCAATGATGCGCGAAAATATGCTGAGTCAGCGAGTGGTGTTTCTGACGGGATGAATGAAATTCAATCACTCAGCTTGCTTACTTCTGACGGGTTAAACAAAGCCACGGAGGCAATTGGCCACCTGGCCGAGTCGGTCAATACCCTGAAAAAATCGGTGGCAGGCTTCAAGCTTCCGCAATAACGGAAAACAGAAATGGATGCCGGGATGAAACACTATGGCTGAATCGGAAAATTTATCGCAGCTGGGCCAGATTCGGGAAGAGGTGGATGCCGCGTTGATGACAGCGCGGATTGCGCTGGTTACATCCAGTGATATTGCGGCCATCCAGAAGCGCTTGCCGATTTGTGTCGAACAGCTGCAGCAGGTGCGTGGTGCCATGGATATGGTACAGCTGTCCGGCGCTGTTATGGTGCTGGATGAGATGTTGCAGCTTACTCAGGCGCTGGAGGCGGGACAGGTTGCCCTGCCACGGCCTGCTGTAGACGCTTTGATTCATGCATTGTTGCAGCTACCTGTTTATCTTGAGCAGCTTGAAGGGGGGGGGGCTGACTCTCCCTACGTAACACAACCGCTGATTGAGGAACTGCGTGCCGCACGAGGTGCTTCACCATTAACTCAAGAGCTGCTGTTTTCCCCCGAACTGGATATTGCTGAAGGGGATATTTCTCCTGTTGATGATGGCTCCAGCCAGATGAAGTCCCTGGCCGGGCGGCTCCGGCCAATTTATGAGCGTGCCTTGCTTGAGTGGATGCGCCAGCCTGCGGAAGAGGGCTATTTGAAGCAGCTTTCAGTTATGCTTCGGGCGTTGGTGGACGCTAGCAGCATGCCCGTAACCCGGCAGCTGTTTGAAATAGCAGAAGCGGTTTTGCATCTTTTGGAAGGGGGGCATTTACAACCGGAGAAGTCACTTTATCAACTGCTGGGCAAGCTCAACCTGGAGCTGAAGCGCCTGGTTGGTGCGGGTGAGGCCGAGCTGCAGGGCAATCCCCCTGAAGAGCTTATGCGGCGACTGCTCTATCACATTGCCCGCGTTCAAGGTGGTGGAGAAAAAGTTGACCTGATTCGGGAGCGCTACCGGCTCGATCAAGCACTGCCTTCGGGCACAGAGATTTCCCGGGCGCATGCCGGTTTGTCGGGGCCGGACCGAGGCTCGGTACAGAGTGCGTTGTCAGCGTTGCGTGGCGAAATGGGCTCTGTCAAGAGAGCGTTGGAAGAGCTGCTTCGGGATGAAATTCTGCAGGGGGGCAAATGGCTGGAGGTGGTTAACAAGCTGAAGCAGTTTGCTACAACTCTCGAATTTCTCGGGCTTGAGGTTTCCGCCGGATATATAAGGCAGCAGGTTGATATGCTGCAGCCAGTCGCAGACGGACAACAGGTGGCTGATGAGTCATTCCTGATGGAAGTGGCAAAGAACCTGCTGATGATTGAATCTGTCCTGAGGGGCGGGGTAGAAGAGACAGCGCTGGCAGCCGGGAATGCAGCCGATGGTGCATTGTTGACTGATGGTGAGTTCGGCAAGCTGCGCCGTGAAGCTTGCAGTGAGGTTATTTCCGCACTGAATCGCCTGAAAGCCACGTTTGAAAACACCTCTTCCAACATGCAGCGAAGAGAGGTGCTTCCTGCTCTGGAGATGGTGGGCGGTGCTCTGGAAATGCTGGAGCTGCATGAGGCGGCAGGTCTAATCCGGATTTGCTACCGATATATTGACAGCACCGTCAGCGATACCCGGCAGCTGCAACAGAGAGAGCTTGAAAGCGCAGCAGAACTTATTACAGCGGTAGAGATTTGTGTGGAAGCTGTAGCAGCGGGGCAGGCCGATGCTGAACGGTTGTTGGAGCCTGTCCAGGCAACAGCCACCTTGCTGGATGAGTCCATTGCCCGGTCTGACCGGCAACCGGTCGATGAAAAACGAGGGGACAATGATCGGGCTATCGCATCGATTATCAAGGCATCAATGTCCTCAGCCGGGGTTGAAACCGAATTGAAAACAGTAATTCCGGAGTCTGTAGATAAAACGCCCGAACCGGAAAATGAAGTTTTGGCAGTGGAGAAGGAAGCTGCCGGTGAGCTGTCTTGTGAAGAGTCAAAATCCGTAGAGAAGGTAGCCGCCGAAGAGGAGCTGGCCACTGAAGAGAAAGTGGCTGCTGAAGAGGAGGCAACTGCCGAAGAGATAGTCGCTGAAAAAGAGACGACTGTTGATGATCCCGAACAGGGTTCACCTGAGCGGGAAAGCCCTGCAGAGAAAGAGCCGGCTCCGGTTCAGTCTCAATCTTCCTATGTACCAGGGCGGGATCCGGTATTGCTGGATATATTTGCCCAGGAAGTGCGCGAGCACCTGACAGCGATCCGGGGTTTTGTTGCCAGGGCGGAGACAACGGAAGAGCCTGAGGAAATTAATGCGGAATTACACAGGGTTCTGCATACCTTGCATGGCAGCGCACTGACGGCAGAAATTCCGGATATTGCCACGTTGGCCGGGCAGCTGGAAAACCATATCGGTAAACTGGTCGAAAAGCGATTGTCGATCCAGGGTGGTTTGTTGCAGTTGCTTGAGGACAGCTGTAACAGCATTGAGGCGATGCTGGTTTCTTTGTCGCAATCCGGTATGGATGTGCAACTGGATGACAAAGAGTCCTTCCTGGCGCGGATAGATGCTCTCGATGTATTGCTCGAGGCAAATCCCGAGCCGGAAGTGGAGTTGACGCCTGAGCAGAAGGCTGAGGCAGAGTTGCGCCAGGTATTCAGCGATGAGTGTGACGAGATTCTTGAGCGCTATCAGCAACATCTGCAGCAGTGGCAGGAGGACAAGACAGAGATTGCTCCGCTTCAGGCGCTGGAGCGCGAGCTGCATACCCTGAAGGGAAGTGCGCGGGTAGCCGGAATAGGGGCGATTGCCGACATCAGTCACGTGCTTGAATCACTGTTGTCGGAGGTATTGGCCGAACGGATGGAGCCGTCCGGCCGCCTGTTCGAATTGCTTGAAGAGGCATGCGAGCGGTTATCGATGATGGTTGAGCAGGTTAAGGCCGGTCATCGGCCGGAGGATTTGCCGGAATTGATTCGTCAGGTACGGGAATTTGTTGCTGGCTCCCGCGGAATTGTGCAACAGGAGTCTGCTCAGGAGGATGATGAACCACCTCCGGCTCAGGGCCAGATAGTACGTTTCCCCACACCGGGAAGCGGGCGCATGGTGGCGGTAGAAGTGCTGGCAGACAATCTGCGCCAAATGCCGCAACTGTCGGCGGAACAGTTTCGGGTGCGGGCTGATTTAATGGATAATCTGGTCAACGTGGCCGGTGAGGCGGGGGTTTACCGTTCCCGTATCGGTCAGCAGGTTGAGGGAGCCAAAAACAATATCGAAGAGCTGCACAGGACGGTGGAGCGGCTACGTGAGCAGCTGCGCAGGCTGGACATTGAAACCGAGTCACGGATCCTGTCCCGCCACGGGGAAGCGGAAGAGCTTTCCGGCGAACAGTTCGATCCACTGGAGCTGGATCGTTTTTCCCGCAAACAGACGCTTGCCCGAAGCATTATGGAATCTCTCAACGATTTGACCAGCCTTGAAAATTTACTGGCGGATCAGATAAAACAGTCTGAGATTCTGTTGCAGCAGCAAGGGAAAGCGACCCAGGAGCTGCAGGATGTTCTCAACCGTGCACGGCTGCAATCTTTTTCAAGCTATCTGCCCCGGTTGCACCGGGTTGTTCAGCAGGCTGGCAAAGAGCTGGGCAAGGAGGTGGAGTTGTATGTGGAGGGGGCTGAACAGGAGCTGGATCGCAGCATGCTGGCCCACATTCTGCCCTCTATCGAGCATATACTGCGTAACGCTGTTACCCATGGTATCGAGATGCCGTCAGTGCGCAGCAAGGCCGGAAAACCGGAAAAAGGGCAAATCAGTATTCAACTGGAAAGGCACGGGGCAGACATGCTGGTTCGCATCAACGATGATGGTGCGGGTCTGGATCTGGAGCGGATACGGCGCAAGGGAATTGAAGCGGGCTATATTCACCCGAGCACACCGTTTACCGAAGAGCAGGCTGTTCAGTTCATTCAGCGGGCAGGTTTCAGTACCGCTGACTCGGTGACACAGTTGGCCGGGCGAGGGGTCGGGCTGGATGTAGTGAAAAGTGAAACCCGGCAGCTTGGCGGAACCGTTCAGGTTCGCAGCTGGCAAGGGGAGGGCATGCAGTTTACCCTTCGTCTGCCGCTGATTCACTACCTTTCCAGTGCTCTTCTGGTCCAGGTTGATACCGAGACCTATGCGCTGCCGCCAATGGGCATCGAGGGGATAACACGCATTGAAGGTGCACAAATCATAGCCAGGGAGAAGGAGTGTGAGATAGACAGCTATGTCGAATGCATGGGGCAGAGCTATCGAATTGAAATTCTTGCTGATCTGGTTGGCGCCCGGCGTCCTCATCGCTATCGGGAAGATCGCCACTATATTGTGGTTCTGCTCAGGGTGGCTGAACATCGGTTGGCGGTTGTAGTGGACAAGGTAGCCGGTGAGCGCGAAATAATGATGAAATCATTTGGCCCCCAGCTAAGCCGGGTCAAGGGAATTCCGGGCGCAGCCTTTATGGATGATGGTAGTGCGGTGATGATTCTGGATCTTGCCGCTCTGATCGAATCGACTGGATTGCGGTATAAGGGGGGTGCGGGGCGCCTGGCTTCACGCAGTGTATCGCGACACAAAGTGCTGGTAGTGGATGATTCCATCACAGTACGGTGCGTTATGTCTCAGTTTCTTGAACGTCATGAGATACAGGTGCTGACGGCAAAAGATGGAATGGAGGCAATCCCGATGCTGGATAAACAGCGACCGGACGTTATTCTGCTGGATGTGGAAATGCCTCACATGAATGGTTACGAACTGACCCGCTATATTCGCAATGATGCCCGGCTGAAAAACATACCTATTATTATGATTACCTCCCGAAGCGGCGAAAAACATCGCCAAAAGGCGTTGGCTTTGGGAGTGGAAGCGTTTTTGAGCAAACCCTACCGGGAAGATGAGTTACTGAAGCTCATCCAGCAGATGCGGACTCCAAATCGCTTGGAAGAGGGTGGCTGACGTGAGATGCGCGCCGGCGAGAGATAACAGTACACGATATTGCGGGAAATCACGGTTTGCGCACGGCGAGCGGCTGTCTTTTTCACGGGGTTCTGTTTGTGATGGCTGATAACAGCGCGTGGGTTATGGGGCAGCGCAGCGACAGCATACGCTGCCTGCTGCTCCCGATGGCTGGCTGCAAACTGTTGCTGCCAAGCGTATCTGTTGCCGAGGTGCTTCCCTATGCGAGCGTCAAACCCGAGAGAGATGCTCCCGAGTGGATGCTGGGTATGGTTGAATGGCGTTTTGTCTCCCTGCCGCTGATATCGTTTGAGGTGCTGGCCGGAGAGTCCTGCCCCGAGCAGGGCAGTAGCTATCGGGTTGCTGTTTTTCATACCCTTTCCAAAGATGGCGGACAGGATTTTTACGGGGTTCTTATGCAGGGAATACCGCATATTATCCAGGTTCGGGAAAGTGAGCTGACGCTGCTACAGTCAAAGTCCGGCGATGAGGCGGTGCTTTCCCGGGTAGAGGTACAGGGCCAGTTGGCTGTTATTCCCAATCTTGAAATCATGGAGGGGCATGCCAACCGTTATCAGGTCAATCAGTCGCCATAAATGATATCCGGCAACCAGGTGGCAAGTTCAGGCCATAGAGCCAATGTGCACAGGGCGGCCAGCTGGATGACAATAAACGGCAGCACACCGCGGTAAATCTGGGTGGTTTTCAGCTTGGGGGGAGCAACGCCGCGCAGATAAAACAGTGCGAAACCAAAGGGTGGAGTGAGAAACGATGTTTGCAGGTTGATGGCGATCATCACGCCGAGCCAGACCGGATCCAGCCCCATGGCGAGCAGGATGGGGCCGACGATCGGGACCACCACAAAGGTAATCTCGATAAAGTCGAGGATGAATCCAAGCAGGAACATGATCAGCATCACTATCAACACGGCGGTAAAGGTTCCGCCGGGCAGATCGGTCAGTAGCTGCTCAACTACCTCATCACCACCAAAGCCGCGAAATACCAGTGAAAATATCGAGGCGCCGATAAAGATCAGAAACACCATGCTGGTAACCTGCAGAGTGGTGCGCATGACCTCACTCAGTACTGTGCGGTTGAAATTGCGCTGGCTGATGGCCAGCAGTATTGCGCCGACTGCTCCAACTGATGCGGCCTCTGTGGGGGTGGCCAGGCCCAGCAGAATCGAGCCAAGCACCGCCAGAATCAGCAGCAGTGGCGGGAATAGCACACGTGTGACGCGAATAAACAGTTCTCTGCCGTGGAGGCTGTGTTGTTCTGCCGGGATGGCGGGTACGCTGGCGGGTTTCAACCACGCCAGCGCCACCAGATATAGAATGTAGAATCCGACCAGCAGCAATCCCGGCAGCAGGGCTCCGGCGAACAGATCACCTACCGAAATGGTTTCCGGAGAAAAAATCCCCATGTCCAGCTGGGCCTGCTGATAGGCGGAAGCCAGTACATCTCCCAGCAGTATCAGGATGATGGATGGTGGAATAATCTGCCCCAGGGTGCCGGATGCGCAGATGGTTCCGGCCGCGATCGCCGGATCATAGCCGCGTTTGAGCATGGTTGGCAGGGAGAGCAGTCCCATGGTGACGACCGTGGCGCCAACGATACCGGTACTGGCCGCCAGCAGCATGCCGACAACAGTGACAGATATTCCCAGTCCTCCCCGCAGTGGCCCGAACAGGGCGGCCATGGTCTCCAGCAACTGCTCTGCCACGCGGGAGCGCTCCAGCATGACCCCCATAAACACAAACAGGGGAACGGCAATCAGAGTGGTATTGGTCATGATGCCATACAGGCGACTGGGCATGGCGGTCAGCAGGCCGGTATCGAATGTGCCGCTGAGGGTACCGATGGCGGCGAACAGGAGGGCTGTTCCACCCAGGGCGAAGGCAACCGGGTAGCCTGTCAACAGCACCAGGCCGACACACAGAAACATCAGCAGAGGGATGGCTTCTGTCACTGTACTACAGCTCCGCTATCTGTTCGGATGGTTCTGGCTCAGCGGTGTGGCCGGAGATTACCAGCAAACTGCGGATTGCCTGAGAGACTCCCTGCAGTATCAGCAGGATGCCGAGCGCCGGAATAGCACTTTTGAGCAGAAATACTCCCGGCAGTCCACCCTGTTCACGGGAGCCTTCGAGCAGTGACCATGAGCTGCCTACATAGCCCCAACTGACCCAGAGAATAAAGCCAGCCACCGGCAGCAACAGCAGCAGGGCGCCTGCTAAATCCACCCAGGCCCGGCCGCGAACTCCCAGTTTGCTGTAAAAGATATCTACCCTGACATGGCCGTTGTGCTTCAGGGTATAGGCCGCACCCAGCATAAATACCAGTGCGTGCAGATAAGTGACGGTCTCCTGCATCGCAATCCAGCCAAGATTGAAGGCATAACGCAGTACCACCACAGCGAAGGTGAGAAGCACCATTGCCAGTGTAAACCAGGCGATTGCCCGGCCGATATACTCATTAATGATGTCGATGGTGTTGGCAATGGTTTGCAGTGAGTTCATGGCGATAAACTTTACTACAGAATGCGCACAGGACACAGAGGGATAGTGGTGGTATGGTATATAAGTTGATTATGTTGATGATTTCAGGGGGGGAATGGTGAACCCGGGCTGCAATACTTCTCTCTCTCCCGGTCGGCCGATCGTTTTCGGTGAGGTGCTGTTCGATCGCTTTCCTGATGGGAGCAGCGTGCTGGGCGGCGCTCCGTTCAATGTTGCCTGGCATCTGCAGGGGTTTGGTCTGCATCCACTGTTTGTCAGCCGTATTGGTGACGACGCGCCGGGAGAGCAGGTGCTGGATATCATGCAGGAGTGGGGGATGGACAGATCTCATATCCAGCGTGATGCAGAGCACCCCACCGGCCAGGTGGAGGTCACGATTACAGGAGGACAGCCGGGTTACTCCATTCTGCCCCTACAGGCTTACGACTTTATCGAATTGCCTTTGGTTGCGGCGGCAGATTTTTCCCTTGTCTATCACGGTTCATTGATTACCCGTAGTTCCGTTTCGCGTAGCTCTCTTAACCGGCTTTGTGAACACTCCGGCCTGCCAGTGTTTATGGATGTCAATCTGCGTAGCCCCTGGTGGGAGCATGCGGCAGTGATGGAGTGGCTGCAACAGGCTCGCTGGGTCAAGCTCAATGACGAGGAGCTGGATATTTTACTGCAACGGACGCACTCCCGTTCCGGGATAGAGTCAGCAGCGGCACAGCTGCGTGCCGATGCCGGACTGGAGCTGCTGATAGTTACGTTGGGGGCTGATGGTGCCTGGATGTTTACTGAAGGTGGTGCGCAGTACGGCGAGCCGGTGATGGTTGACGAGATTGCCGATACGGTGGGGGCCGGTGACGCTTTCAGCGCAGTTGCCCTGCTGGGTCTGCTGAAAGGCTGGAGCGCTCAGGTGACGCTTCAGCGGGCACTGCAGTTTGCAGCGCGGATCTGTCGTCAGCATGGAGCAACCTCGCCTGATCGGCCCCTGTATGACGAGTTTATCCAGCGGTGGCAGGATGAGTGAGAAGCGGGAGGATGGGTTGTATCTGCTGCTGATCAGTATTCATGGCCTCATTCGCGGAGATCATCTGGAGCTGGGGCGGGATCCGGATACCGGCGGCCAGATCCAGTACGCCGTTGAGTTGACCAGGGCCCTGGCGGCGGACCCGGCGGTGGATCGGGTTGACCTGCTCACTCGACAGGTGTTTGACCCAAAGGTGAATCCGGACTATGCCGAGCCACAGGAAGAGATTGGCGAGGGTGCCCATATCATCCGGCTGCCCTGCGGCCCGCGGCGCTATCTGCGCAAGGAGCTGTTGTGGCCGCACCTGGATACCTTCATAGACAATGCGCTGCAGCATGCCCGGCGAGTGGGCCGCACTCCCGACGCAATCCACAGCCATTACGCTGATTCCGGCTATGTTGGCTCCCGCCTGTCTCAGTTGATGGGAGTCCCGCTGATCCATACCGGCCACTCACTGGGCCGGGTCAAGCTGGAGCGGCTGCTGGCTTCGGGGATGGCAGAGAACGTTATCGAAAGCCAGTACAACATCAGCCAGCGTATAGAGGCGGAAGAGATAGCGCTCGGGAATGCTTCACTGGTGGTTGCCAGCACCAACCAGGAGGTCGAGGAGCAGTACAGCCAGTATGAGAACTACCACCCCAAGCGGATGGTGGTGATTCCGCCCGGAGTTGACCTGTCTCGCTTCCGCCCTCCTCGCCGAAGCGATCCCGAACCGGCCTATGCAGCGGAGATCAACCGTTTTCTGCGTTACCCGCGCAAGCCGATGATTCTCGCACTGTCGCGGGCCGATGAACGCAAGAATATAGTCACCCTGGTACGCGCCTACGGGGAAAACCGGCAGTTGCGCGATACTGCCAATCTGGTGGTTGTTGCCGGTAACCGGGATGATATCGATTCCCTGGAGAAGGGGCCGAAGGAGGTGCTGAAAGAACTTTTGCTGATGATTGATCGTTACGATCTGTACGGTTGCATCGCTTATCCCAAGCACCACAAGTCGACCGATATACCTGAACTCTACCGCCTGGCTGCCAAGGTGCGGGGTCTGTTTGTCAATCCGGCGCTTACCGAGCCGTTTGGCCTGACTCTTATCGAGGCAGCCGCCAGCGGATTGCCGCTGGTAGCTACCGAGGATGGCGGGCCGATCGATATCATCCGCCACTGTAACAACGGTTTGTTGATTGATCCGCTGGATGCAGATGCCCTGGGAGTAAAGCTGCTGGATGCCCTGGGTGACCGGACACGCTGGCGGCGCTGGTCAAAGAGCGGCCTGAGCGGAGTGCGACGCTATTACTCCTGGAAGGCCCATGTCAAAAAATACCTGCGAGAGCTGCAACGGGTCAAACGGCGCTATCACAAGCCGGTTGTTCGTTCGCACAAGAGCCGTTTACCCGTTGTTGACCGTATCCTGGTCAGCGATATAGACAATACACTGATTGGTGATCGGGATGGGTTGAAAATACTTCTGCAACGGCTGCAGGAGGCGGATGGCCGGATCGGTTTTGGTATCGCCACCGGTCGTCATCTGAACAGCGCGCTCAAGGTGATGAAGGAGTGGGATATTCCCAAGCCGGATCTGCTGATCACTTCGGTAGGCAGCGAGTTGCATTATGGCGCCGGCCTGGTGGAGGATCTCGGCTGGCAGCGTCACATCGACTATCTGTGGAAGCCGGAGGCGCTGCGCGAAGCGCTTGCCAATCTGCCGGGACTGAAACTGCAGGCAAAAACCAACCAGCGCCGATTCAAGATTAGTTATAACGTCACTCCTGACAGTATGCTGACTCTTCAGGAGATTCGCACCCATTTGCGCAAGCTGGATCTGCATGCCCGGCTGATTTATTCTCACCAGGCTTATCTTGACGTACTGCCGGTGCGGGCATCAAAAGGGATGGCGGTTCGCTATCTGGCCATGCGATGGGGCGTTCCGCCAGACTGTTTGCTGGTAGCGGGCGATTCTGGCAATGATGAAGAGATGCTGAGTGGCAATACATTGGGGGTGGTGGTTGGTAACTACAGCCCGGAGCTGGAGCTGCTGCGCAACAGGCCGCGGATCTATTTTGCCGGGGCGGGTTATGCCCGCGGAATTGTGGAAGGGATGGACCACTATGGTTTTCTCGACGCAGCATGCGTGCCTGAATATACAGACCTGATAGACAATAATATCGGGTTGGAAACCCATAACGAATATGATTAATGAAGAACTGGAAAATTTTATCGCTGCCCACCGGGATGAGACCTATCTTCTGTTACGTCATTATCTGAATCTGGGCCGCCCGTTTCTGTTGCATTCTGATCTGCAGGATGAGCTGGAGAGCTTTTGCAGTCAGCAGCAGACCGGCTTTCCCGGCAGCGCACTGGAGGGGGTTATTCATGCTTCCCAGGAAGCGATAGTGAATGCGCCTTGGTTCTACCTGGCGGTGCGGCCCGGTGTGGCTTACTGGCACTATCTGCGTTTCCATGTGGAACAGAGGGAGTTCGAGGAGATCTCTGTTGGCGAGTTTCTGGCTTTCAAGGAGCGTCAGATTGACGGAAAGAAGAGTGACTGGACCCTGGAGATCGATCTGCAACCGTTCAACCGGGAGTTCCCCAGAATGCAGCAGGCGCGTTCCATCGGCCGGGGGGTGGAATTCCTGAATCGCCACCTTTCCAGCCAGTTGTTCCAGTCACCGCAGGGTGGTGACCGCCGTTTGCTGGGGTTTTTGCGTGTGCATCAGCACCAAGGGCAGCAGTTGATGCTGAATCAGCGTATCAGCTCGGTGAAAGTACTGCGTCAGGCCTTGCGTCGGGCAGAAGAGTATCTGGCGGCTCAGCCACAGGAAGCGTTATGGAATCAGGTGGGAAAAGCCTTGCAGTCAATCGGTTTTGAACCCGGCTGGGGGCGCACGGTTGCTCGCATGCGTGACACCATGCAGCTGCTGGCCGATATTCTGGAAGCGCCTGATCCCGTGACGCTGGAAAAGTTCCTGGGCCGTATTCCGATGATTTTCAAGCTGGCTATTCTGTCGCCGCACGGTTTTTTTGGCCAGGCCAATGTATTGGGGTTGCCCGATACCGGCGGGCAGGTGGTTTATATCTTGGACCAAGTGCGGGCGCTGGAAAAGGAGATGCGTCAGCGCATTTTTGAACAGGGGCTGGATATTGAACCCCGTATTCTGGTTATCACCCGGCTGATCCCCGAGGCGCGGGGAACCACCTGTGATCAGCGTATGGAGCCGATTGTTGGAACCGAACATTCGAGTATTCTGCGAATACCCTTTCGTTCCCCGACGGGAGAGGTTGTGCGTCACTGGATCTCCCGCTTTGAAGTGTGGCCCTATCTGGAGACTTTTGTAGCAGAAGCTGGCAAGGAGCTGGTATCTGAACTGGACGGACGGCCCGATCTCATTGTCGGCAACTACTCTGACGGCAACCTGGTTGCCACCCTGTTGGCCAATGAACTTAAAGTGACGCAGTGCAACATTGCCCACGCGCTGGAAAAAACAAAATATCTCTATTCTGACCTCTATTGGCAGGAGAATGAGGAGCAGTATCACTTTGCCGCTCAATTTACCGCCGATCTCATCGCCATGAACGCCGCGGATTTCATTATTACCAGTACCTATCAGGAAATTGCCGGCCGCAAGGATGGGGTGGGGCAGTATGAGAGTTACCAATCCTTTACCATGCCAGGTCTCTATCGGGTGGTGAACGGTATCGATGTGTTTGAGCCAAAATTCAATATCATCTCACCTGGTGCAGATAGCGAGGTCTACTTCCCCTGGACTGAAACCACGCGCCGCCTTGAGGCTCTGCATGGAGAACTTGAGCAGTTGGTGTTTGGTTCGCCGGATGAATCATCCCGTGGTGAGCTGATTGAGCAGGATAAACCGCTGCTTTTCACCATGGCCCGTCTGGATCACATCAAGAACATCACCGGGTTGGTTGAGTGGTACGGGCGAAGTGAGTCGCTTCGAGATTCCGCGAATCTTTTGGTGATTGCCGGACATGTGCATTCAGAACTCTCCAGTGATCGGGAAGAGCAAGAGCAGATAGCGCGTATGCACAAGCTGATGGGCGAGTACCAGCTTGATGGCCAGTTGCGCTGGCTGGGTACTCATCTGGATAAAAACATGGCTGGAGAGTTGTACCGTTTTATTGCTGATCGGCGTGGTGTATTTGTCCAGCCTGCTCTGTTTGAGGCGTTCGGGTTGACTGTCATTGAGGCCATGGCCTCCGGCCTGCCCGTTTTTGCCACACTTTACGGCGGACCGCAGGAGATTATTGAAAACGGTGTGTCCGGATTTCATATTGACCCCAATCACGGTGAGCAGGCGGCGCAGCAGATGGTGACATTTTTTGAACGCTGCAGGAACGAGCCGGATTATTGGGAGGAGATCTCCCGAAACGCTATTGCCCGGGTTGAAAATCACTATACTTGGAAGTTGTATGCAGAGCGGTTAATGACGTTGTCGCGTATCTATGGTTTCTGGAGATATGTATCCGATCTGGAACGCAAGGAGACCCGGCGCTATCTGGAGATGTTCTATGGACTGCAGTTCAGGCCGTTGGCGGACAAAATTCCCCATTGACAAGAGCTTTTTTCAGGGAGATGGAATACCGATCTCGACCCGGGGCGGGGAGTTGTAACCGCTGGCTACAGTTTTTTTGCACAGTCTAAAAGAATATGATAAAGGAGCGATTGTCTGGCTTGCTTATATGTCCGCCGAAGAAGCTGACATGATCTTAATCTATTGATAAATATGAGATAGTTATCCTTGGTTAAATTTTAACCAGTTTAACAATAGTTCCCGAATTATGTATGTTTAAGAACGTTGTTACCATTTCATCCACAAAGTTATCCACAGGTTTTGTGGATAACTCTCCAATGCCTGATATTACAGTCGGTTAACCTGATTATTTCAGTTTTATTTCATGAAGCGGGGCTAACTTTTGGGGGGTATTGGCCTAGAGTCTTCCAGGGTCTTCGCCATCTGCTGTCCCTCTTATTCATCGACGAAAAAGAGCAGCGCCAACCCCAGAATGAACAGCACTGCAATGGCTAAAATGGAGAGCCGGGGGTTGCCGGTGGTTACGCTGACCCATCCCATCAGGACAGGACCGAAAATTGCGGCGAACCGGCCCAGCATGTTATAGAAACCAAAAAATTCACCTGCTTTATCTGTGGGAATGATGCGTGCATAGAATGAGCGGCTCAATGACTGGATTCCGCCCTGTACCAGGCCGATAGTGATTGCCATGGCATAGAACTCCCATTCGCTGTCCATCCGGCTGGCCCACACCACAACAACGAGGTAAACGGTGATGGCGATATAAATCCCGGTCTTGGCTCCCAGCCGTTCACCCAGAATTCCAAATGCAATTGCGGCGGGAAAGCCGACAAACTGGGTAATCAGCAGCGCCACGATGAGGTTGTTGCTGTCAAATCCCAGTGCCATTCCATAGTCCACAGCCATTTTGATGATTGTGTCCACACCGTCAATGTATAACCAGTAGCTGAGCAGAAACAGAAATACCACTCGCAGGCGTTTTACCTCCTTAAATGTGCCGGTTAGCTGCCGGAAAGCGCTCCGTAATGTAGCCAGGGGGGGGCGTGTGACTCTGGCTGGCCGCGGCTCTTTGACGAACAGGAGTAATGGAATGGAAAACAGCGCCCACCATATCGCAACCATCAGAAATGACCAGCGTACCGCTTCACTGGTGTCAGTCAGGCCAAACCAGTTTGGATTGAGGGTCATGACGACATTGAGTGCGAACAGCAGGCCACCGCCCAGATAACCGCAGGCATAGCCGAAGCCGGAGACAAAATCCAGATGTTTGCGCGGGGCAACATCCACCAGCAGCGCGTCATAAAAGATGATGCTGCCGGAGAATCCGATGGTGGCCAGTACATAGAGCCCCATTGCAACAGGCCATGCCCCCTGTTCAACCCCGTACAGGCCAGCGGTCATGATGATGCCGATCACGGCAAAAAACAGCAGAAAACGCTTTTTGCTGCTGCCCTGATCAGCGATGCTACCCAGCAGCGGAGCCAGGATGACAATTACCAGGCTTGCGGAAGAGTTCGCGATCCCCAGGTGGAAGCTGCTTTGGGTGACATCATCTCCAGTGCTCCAGTACTGCTTGAAGAAAACCGGGAAGAATCCGGCCATGATGGTGACAGCGAAGGCGGAGTTGGCCCAGTCATACAAGGCCCAAGAGACGATCTGTCGGTTGCTGAGCCGGTTCATTCCGGGCCTGGGTCAGAGGTGCCTGACGGGAATAGCTCCCTGATATTTTCAGTTGTCCGGGCAGCGATAGTTTGTGGATCTTCGTTACGCAAACGAGCCAGGGTTTCAAGTATTTCAGGTAGATAGTCAGGGCGGTTGCGCTCGCCGTGATGGTTGACGGGCGCCATATCCGGTGCATCTGTTTCGAGTACCAGTGCGCTCAGGGGAAGCTGCCGAGCCAGATGCCTTAGCTTCTTTGCCCTCCAATAGGTGACCGCTCCGCCAAAACCCAGCTTGAAACCCGATGCAAGATATTGTTCTGCTTGTTGCAGACTGCCGTTGAAGGCATGGATTATACCGCCTTTCAGTTGCCGTTGGCGCAGGCGGCTCAACACGGCATCGTGTGCCTTTCGAACATGCAGAATCACAGGCAGGCCAGCCTGTTCAGCTATCTCCAGCTGGGTATCGAAATAGTATAGCTGAAGGACTTTGTCTTGGTGAGGGGAATAGTAATCCAGCCCGATTTCTCCTACAGCCACGGGCCGGGTACCGGCGATCAGGCTGGCCAGTTCAGTCAGGTCGTTTTTATTGTGCCGTTTCAAAAACAGCGGGTGCAAACCAAGGGCTGGATAGAGGGTGTGGCTATGCCTGGAACAGAGAGAAAGCAGCCCTGCCCATCCAGCCCGGGTTACGCCAGGGACAATGATTTTCCTGATGCCGAGCTTTTTGCAATGGTCCAGAATGGCTTCGCGGTCAGAGGCAAAAGCCGGAAAATCAAGATGGCAGTGGGAATCGACAAGCTCCATGGTACACAGGATACCTCGATCATCACCGCTGCAATAGTGAAATATTTTTCTGTCGCGTGATGCGGGGCAAGGGTTTTTCAGACGGGTTGTTTGGTTTGTAGCGGGTTAAAGCAGGTGATGCGGTTTCGGCCACTCTCTTTGGAGATATACAGGGCTTTGTCGGCACTCTGGAACACCTCCTCGTAGTTTGTCATGCTGCTATTCAATTCTGCCACCCCGATACTGGCGGTGATATTGATTGGCCGGCCTTCAAAAAATACCGGTCGCTCCGCAATCAATTCGCGCATTTTCTCCGCAATCTGCGCGGCATCGGATGCGTGGGTTTCCGGAAGGATGACGACAAACTCCTCACCACCGTAACGGCCGATGAAATCTGTTTCCCGAATTGCCTTGCCCAGTCTCCGCCCAACTTCGCTAAGCACCTTGTCTCCGGCCAGATGGCCGAGAGTATCGTTGATTTTTTTAAAATGGTCCAGATCGACCATCAGCATGGAGAGGCTATGGTTGTAGCGGACCGCACGCTTGAATTCCACACCCATTTGCTCTTCCAGATAGCGGCGGCTGGAGAGGCCGGTAAGCGGATCGGTATTGCTCAGGCGCTTGATCTCTTCCGTACGCGCCTCGACCTCTCGCTCCAGACGATCCCGCTCCTGCTTGACGCTTTGCATATTCACCCGGTAAATGGAATAAGAGATCAGTACGGCAAACAGGATTCCTGCCAGAGTGGTTGCTACTGCAGTCATCAGCAGGGCGTGATTGTTTTTGGCATATTCATGTGCATTAACCAGCATCAGCAAAGTGTGCTCGTGAGCGCCACCGTGACTCATATTGGGCAGCGGTGCAGTGATGCGGTATACCGGCTGGCCGTGCTCGTACAGGAATATTCCGCTAAAAATCCTGGCTGGCCCGTCAATATTTGCGGTGCTGTTGACCAGCAAAAAATCACTGCTCAACTCTATAGTCCCGTCGGGCGCTACAATGGATATCTGTTTGAGATTTTTGCTGGTATCGGTGAAATTACGTAAAAACTCATAGTAATCAAGTGTTTCATAAACTGCCAGGCTGGTGGTGATTGAACCGGCTATCGCTTTTAGCAGATTTCGGATATCCCGTTGCATATGGCGAATGGCAGCATCTCTAAGGCTGTTTTCCATGTAGTTGAGATCCGATATATCAACCGCAAGATCAATAATTCCGGTCAGTTCACCGTTTGCATAAACCGGGTATGAAATAGCGAGTACCGGCGTCATGTCCCGGTTGTCGGTGTAGAACTGGCCCAGCTCGTCCGGCTTCTGCAGCGTTTCTCTGAAGCCGGGGCGATCGAAGGTGCGGCCAATTTCATCCTGGAACATGGAGTTGACAATGATTCCGTTTCGATCCAGATAGCGGAATTCGAAGATCTCCAGTTCGAGAGAGATGTTTTTTACCAGTACCTGAAGGTTCACAGCTTTCCTGATGGCCTCAAAGCGGGTCAGGGCCGCATGAAAAGAGTGCACCAGGTTAATGTTGTCTGTTTCCAGCTGCTTCAAAAGCACATTCTTTTGCGAAAAATAGTTATGTGCGGACAGGCCCGCAAGAATCAGAATCATGCTGGCGAAAGGCAGGATGTTATAACGCCGGAGGAATCCTATCGGCCTGTTATCTCCGTGTTGTTTAGATCTGGTGAAAAGATTCACGTATCAACTCTGGAGCCATGTTTTTAATCGCCGCTATCGTCACCAGGGAATGGTGTTTTGTACAGATCATAGGCGGTCTGGAAATCATGGGCTGTGCGTGGGAAAGAGCCTCCCCAGCGCTTGGTGTGGCAGGAGAGGCACATTCTCTTGATCATCTTGGGCCTGTCTGCACCTGCCAGAAACCCGCCCTTGATCTCCTTGTCATTTTTGTTTTTCCCGGTGGTCGGGCCAATCCGGGGGATCGCAAACGGGCTTGAGTCCTTGGCGTGCAGGCGAACATGTTCGCTTCCCGGGCCGTGGCATCCTTCACACTGGACACCTACCAGAAGGGGGGTTTGTTTGAAATTGGTAAAACCGGTTTCCACACCGTATCCTGTTGTGTGACAACCAAGACAGCGTTCGTTTTTTTGATAGCCAGTCGCTACAAGATGTTCATAGCTGTAGATATGGGGATCCTTTTTTCGTCCGACAAAAAAATCACGATGGCACAGTCGGCATTTGGCATTTCCGGTGTAGCGGTACTTTCCTGATTTCATGGCCCGCTCGTACCCCTTGTCACCCAAGGCCTTGCGCAACGGATTCAATGTAGGGGTGGGATCCCGCAGTTCATCCTGAATGCGGGCATCTTCCGCCATGGACTGCTGTGGTACAAACAGACATGCTATAGCAGCCAGCAGTGTAATATTTATAATTTTGCAACAGTTTTTTATCATGATGGTCCTGGTTCAGTCATGATGGAAGTCAGATACGAGAAAGCAGGTTTGTTCGCCACCTATTATAGCGGCAAGAGCGAAATCTTCCTTTAGCCGGATCCGGGGCCGGCAGCTGGTGGTAGTCGAGGAGAGCTGGAGTTTGGGTGGGGCGGTTTCGGAGTTATGGGTTTCCGGCGGTGGAGGTTTGAGAGATTGCCAGTGCTTTTTTTATCTCCCGGGATAGGAGCAGAGCCTGCTCAATATCCGGGTGCAGGAGGTTGAAATGTCCCATCTTGCGTCCCGGCCGGGCTTTCTTTTTTCCGTAGAGATGCAATTTTGCCGAGGGGTTTTTCAACAAATTCTTCCAGTCTGGCGTGGAATGGGTCCACAGTTCGCCCAACAGATTGGTCATCACCACCGGAGATAGTAACGTGGTATCACCCGCGGGAAGGTCACACAACATGCGCACTTGCTGCTCGAACTGGCTGGAGACTGAGGCATTCAGTGAATAGTGTCCGCTATTGTGTGGACGGGGTGCTATTTCATTAATCAGCAACGAATCACTGACGACGAAAAATTCTACCGCCAGAACACCCACAAAACCGAGTTTTTCCGCAACTTGTGTAGCGAGACGGGAGACCTGCCGTGCCAACTGATCCGGGATACGCGCCGGAACTATCGAAGTATCAAGAATTCCGTTTTCATGGCGATTTTCCGCTACCGGGTAACAACAGGTTGTACCTTGAGTGCTGCGGGCGATTATCACCGACAGCTCAAGTGAGAGCTCAAGCCGCTGTTCCAGGACACAGGGTCGCTGATTCAGTTTGGCAAAGGCTGCTTCGATCTGGTTTTTTTCGGTGATGAGCTGTTGTCCCTTGCCATCATAGCCGCCGGTTGCAGTCTTGAGCAGGGCGGGAACTCCGATTGTCTGAATCGCTTGCTCCAACTGGGACTTGTTGGCTATTGCTACAAAAGGAGCGGTAGGGAGATCGTGCTCCCTTAGAAAGGTTTTTTCACGAATGCGATCCCGGCAGATCTGCAGCGCTTCCGGAGTAGGGTGAATCTGGCAGTGCTGACCAAGATACTGCATACTGGAAGCTGGGACATTCTCAAATTCAACGGTAATGGCAGCGCACAATTTGCCCATTTGCGCCAGAGCAGCTTCATCCTTGTAGTCTGCGCAGATATGTTTGTCGGCCACATGGCCAGCCGGGCTGCCCGGATCCGGATCAAGGACAACGGTCTGATAACCCAGCGGGCGTGCGGCTTCGCAGAACATGCGGCCCAACTGTCCCCCTCCCAGCACTCCTAGCGTGTTGCCGGGTAGAATCATCTGGTTACGGGCAGTTCCATGCTGAGTGCCGCCTCGGTTTGCTGTTTGCGGAAGGCATGCAACTTGTTGGCGATGCAGGTATCTTCACGGGCCAGCAGAGCGGCAGCAAAAAGGGCCGCGTTGGCGGCGCCGGGTTCTCCTATGGCAAAGGTTGCTACCGGGATCCCCTTCGGCATCTGCACAATGGAGAGTAACGAGTCCTGGCCTTTCAGGTAACGGGATGGCACAGGGACTCCAAGTACCGGCACAGTGGTTTTGGCAGCCAGCATGCCCGGCAGATGGGCTGCGCCACCCGCCCCGGCAATGATGCAACCCAGTCCGCGTTCGGTCGCATCGGCAGCGTACTCATACAGCAGGTCAGGCGTGCGATGAGCAGAGACCACTCGGGCCTCATGCGGGATTGCAAATTCGTCCAGCAGCTGAACGGCGTGCTTCATTACTTCCCAGTCGCTGCTGCTGCCCATTACGACCCCGACAAGGGGTTGTTTTGTTGCCATTTTGTCACCTCTAAAACCCCGTTTTCTCTGGAAGAGAAGCTGGAAAGCGCCTCATTATGCCAAACTGTGACAGCTGTTTCACTATTTACAAGCTGATTTGATGGGTGAGAAATTTGAAGCAGTATGTGTATAATGAAGGGCTAAATGCGAAAGTGGCGGAATTGGTAGACGCGCTGGATTTAGGTTCCAGTGGGGAAACCCGTGAGAGTTCGAGTCTCTCCTTTCGCACCAGAATTCAGTTGCTTACGAGGAAAGAGCATGCAAGTATCCGTGGAAACCACCGGCACACTAGAGCGGCGCATGACCGTGGCCGTACCTGAAGAGCGCATTACCAGTGAGGTGAAAGAGCGTTTGAAATCCATGCGGCAGCGGGTGCGGATTGACGGCTTTCGTCCGGGAAAGGCTCCGCTGCCCATCGTGCAGCAGAGATATGGCAAGCAGGTGCGTGATGAAGTTATCGGGGAAGTAATGCAGTCTACCCTTTACGAGGCGTTGGCACAGGAAAAACTGAATCCGGCCGGAGCGCCGACGATCGATCCGGCCAATCTGGAACAGACGGATGGTTTACAGTATACCGCGGTATTTGAGGTTTATCCGGAGTTTGAGCTGGCGCCCTGTTCCGAAATAAAGATAGAGAAGCCGGTAACGGAAATCAGTCAGCAGGATATCGATGACACCATAGAGTCGATCCGCAAGCAGCGGATTCGCTGGGAAGAGAAGCAGGGCCCTGCTGCCGACGGTGACCAGATCGTTATGGATTTTACCGGCACCATTGATGACGAACCTTTTGAGGGTGGCAAGGCGGAGGATTTCCAGCTGGTACTTGGAGCCGGCCGCATGATTGCTGGTTTCGAGGATGGTCTGAAAGAGGTTAAGGCTGGCGAAGAGCGGGTTGTGGATGTTGTTTTTCCTGAAAACTATCATGCCAGTGAGCTGGCGGGCAAGGCAGCCAGTTTCACCGTTAATATAAAGCGGGTTGAAGCGCCAGTGCTGCCGGAGGTGGATGATGAATTTGCCAGGCATTTGGGTATTCCCGGAGGAGTCGATGCCTTGCGTGAAGAGGTCAAGGCCAATATGCAGCGGGAGCTCAATCAGGCGTTGAAGTCACGTATCAAACAGCAGGTGATGGACAAGCTGCTGGAAGCCAACAAAATAGAGCTGCCCAAAAGCCTGGTTGAACAGGAGGCGCGCGGACTGGCGACGCAAATGCAGCAGCAGATGATACAACAGGGTCTGGGTTCTGATAACAAGAGCGCGATGGAACCCTCCCTGTTTACCGAACAGGCAGAGCGGCGTGTTTCGCTGGGATTGATCGTGGCAAAAATTATCACGACCAATGAGCTCAAGGCGGAACCGGATGATATCCGGGCTGCCGTCGAGGAGATAGCCCAGCCCTATGAGCAACCACAAGAGGTTATCGATTGGCACTATGCCGACAAAAAACGATTGGCCGAGATTGAGGCACTGGTGCTGGAAAACAACGTGGTTGACTGGGTTCTGGCGCATGCCGAGGTGGAAGAGAAACCTGTGGCGTTTGCCGAGTTGACCGCAAAACAATAACAAACACGGCGGTTGTGTGCACAGTGTTTCCGCCAGCCCATCAGGCTTCTGTCCCCGGAGTCTGTGCTTTGGCGCGGGAAATTCTGTCTGTAGTTTTTTGTCAAGAAACAGCGGATATGACCGATTACCTAAATAACAATACAGGAGAGATCATTGGAAATATTTAACACCGGACTGGTTCCTATGGTGGTGGAGCAATCGGCGCGCGGTGAGCGAGCCTACGATATCTACTCCAGACTGCTCAAGGAGCGCGTTATTTTTCTGATCGGGCCCGTTGAAGATTACATGGCAAACCTGGTGGTTGCCCAGCTGCTGTTTCTGGAATCGGAAAATCCGGACAAGGATATTCATCTGTATATCAACTCGCCGGGAGGCGCGGTTACCGCCGGAATGGCCATCTACGACACTATGCAGTTTATTAAGCCTGATGTGAGCACCATGTGTATTGGTCAGGCGGCCAGCATGGGAGCCTTGCTGCTGGCTGGTGGAGCGGTTGGCAAGCGCTATTGCCTGCCTCATTCACGCATGATGATCCATCAGCCACTGGGGGGATTTCAGGGGCAGGCTACAGATATCGAGATCCATGCCAATGAAATTCTGAAGGTGAGGGAACGTTTGAACAGCGTTATCGCTACTCATACTGGCAAACCGATAGATCAGGTTCGCCAGGATACCGACCGCGATTTCTTCATGGATGGTGAAGAAGCAGTAAAGTATGGTTTGATCGACAGTGTTTTGTCTGAACGCCACGCTTCTGTTGAGAAAAAGTAAATAAATATCCAGATTTTGTGCTGGGGCTTGCAAAAAAGGGGAAATTTGGGCAGGGTTGAGCCATACGTTCTGCTGGATTGACGAGGTAGGTAAATGAGTGACGAGAAACGTAACGGTAACAAGCTGCTTTATTGCTCTTTCTGTGGAAAGAGCCAACACGAAGTACGCAAGTTAATCGCCGGTCCATCGGTATTCATCTGCGATGAATGTGTGGATCTTTGCAACGATATTATCCGCGAGGAGATTCAGGAGCAGGACGCCGAGGAGACTTCGGCCAAGTTGCCGACTCCGCATGAGATTAACCGGGTGCTGGACGAATACGTTATCGGTCAGCACGGAGCTAAAAAGACTCTGTCGGTGGCTGTATATAACCACTACAAGCGCCTTGAAGTTGGTCAGAACCGGGATGATGTCGAACTGGTCAAGAGCAATATACTGCTTATCGGTCCTACCGGAAGCGGCAAGACACTGTTGGCCGAGACGCTGGCGCGGTTGCTCAAGGTTCCATTTACCATTGCGGATGCCACCACACTTACCGAAGCGGGCTACGTGGGCGAAGATGTCGAGAATATCATCCAGAAGCTGTTGCAGAAGTGTGACTATGATGTGGAAAAGGCCCAGACCGGCATAGTCTACATCGATGAGATCGACAAGATCTCCCGCAAGTCCGAAAACCCCTCCATTACCCGGGATGTTTCAGGCGAAGGTGTGCAGCAGGCACTGTTAAAGCTGATCGAGGGTACTATCGCTTCCGTGCCACCACAGGGTGGCCGCAAACATCCGCAGCAGGAGTTTTTGCAGGTGAATACCGCCAACATTCTGTTTATTTGCGGCGGTGCCTTTGCCGGGATGGATCGCATTATCCGCGATCGCACCGAGAAGGGCGGCATCGGGTTCGCGGCCGAGATCAAGGCAGCCGATGACAAAAAGGCATTTGGTGAACTGATAAGCGGTATTGAGCCGGAAGATCTGGTCAAATATGGCCTGATTCCCGAGTTCGTGGGGCGGCTGCCGGTGCTGGCTACCCTGGAGGAGCTGGATGAGGAGGCGTTGGTACGTATTCTGACAGAGCCAAAAAATGCTATTGCCAAGCAGTTTACCAAACTGTTCGAGATGGAAGGAGTGGAGCTGGAGTTCCGCCCTGAAGCCCTGCATACTGTGGCTCGCAGGGCAATGGAGCGCAAGACAGGTGCGCGGGGACTCCGCTCTATCATCGAACAGGCGCTGCTGGATATCATGTACGATCTCCCCTCCATGGAAAACGTATCGAAAGTTATTGTCGATGAGGGGGTAATAACGGGTGATTCCGAGCCGATGTTACTCTATGAAGGCTCCGAGAAGCAGGCTGCATCGGATCAATAGCAGCCTGCTTTATCCCGGGAGGAGGAAACCGGATCAGTTTTTTGTTACCGCTCTTGAAATCCGGTTGGATCGATCCTATCTCATAGGAACCGAAAGCAGTTTCCTGGGCGCCGCCCGGAATCAATACAGGAAAACTCCATGGTAGAGCACCCAGATCAAGTATCCGAAGTTATAGACGAGCCAATCCAGGTGGCGCCACTGTTGCCGTTGCGCGATGTCGTTGTTTATCCCCATATGGTTATCCCTCTGTTTGTAGGAAGAGAAAAATCCATCAGGGCATTGGAAAAGGCAATGGAAAGCAACAAGCAGATTCTGCTAGCGGCCCAAACCAATGCCTCCACCGATGAACCCGGTTTGGATGATATTCATCGGGTTGCCACCTTGGCCAATATCCTGCAACTACTGAAACTGCCGGACGGAACCGTCAAGGTGCTGGTTGAAGGCGGTCAACGGGCCCGCGTGGTGAATTTTCTCGGTAGTGACGACTTTTTTCAGGCGCAATTTACCGTTCTCGTTCCAGAACAGATTGATGAGCGTGAATCCGAGGTGATGATACGTTCTGTAATCACCCAGTTCGAGCAGTATGTAAAGCTGAATAACAAAATTCCTCCCGAGATTCTCTCCTCCCTGTCTGGTATTGATGACCCCAGCCGGCTGGCGGATACCGTTGCGGCACATATGGCACTCAAGATTGAGGAGAAGCAGAAAATCCTGGAGTTCAACAAGGTAAGCGAACGCCTTGAATATCTGATGGGGCTGCTGGAATCCGAAATCGATCTGCTGCAGGTTGAAAAACGGATCCGTCACCGGGTCAAGCGGCAGATGGAGAAGAGCCAGCGGGAGTACTACCTGAATGAACAGATGAAGGCAATTCAGAAAGAGCTTGGTGAAATGGAGGAGGTTCCCAATGAGATGGAGGAGCTCGCCAAGCGTATTGAACAGGCTGGTATGCCGCAAGAGGCCAAAGAGAAGGCGGAAGCGGAACTCGGCAAGTTAAAGATGATGTCTCCCATGTCGGCGGAAGCCTCTGTGGTGAGGAACTATATCGAGACATTGACCAGTGTCCCCTGGAAAAAACGTACCAGGATTCATCGTAATCTGCTCAAGGCCAGTGAAATACTGGAAGCGGATCACTACGGGCTGGAGAAGGTCAAGGAGCGTATTCTGGAGTATCTGGCAGTGCAACAACGGGTCAGAAAGCTGAAAGGCCCGATTCTCTGCCTTGTCGGGCCGCCGGGCGTGGGCAAGACCTCGCTTGCACGCTCTATTGCCAGAGCAACAAACCGCAAATTTGTCCGCATGTCGCTGGGTGGCGTACGGGATGAGGCAGAGATTCGGGGGCATCGCCGTACCTATATCGGCTCCATGCCGGGCAAAGTGATTCAGAATCTGATCAAGGTTGGAACCCGTAATCCTCTTTTTCTGCTGGACGAGATTGACAAGATGGCTGCGGATTTTCGTGGTGATCCGGCAGCAGCGTTGCTGGAAGTTCTTGATCCGGAGCAGAACAATACTTTCAGTGACCACTATCTGGAGGTCGATTACGATCTTTCTGATGTCATGTTTATTGCCACCTCCAACAGCATGAATATTCCAGGTCCATTACTGGATCGGATGGAAGTTATCCGTATTCCCGGTTATACCGAAGATGAAAAACTCAATATTGCCATACGCTATTTGGTTCCCAAGCAGTTGAAGGCAAATGGCTTGAAGGAAAACGAGATTACCATTACAGAGCCAGCCCTGTGTGACATTATTCGTTACTATACTCGCGAGGCGGGAGTGCGCGGCCTGGAAAGAGAGATAGCCAAAATCTGCCGCAAGGTAGTTAAGGAAATTCTGCTTGGCAAGGCTGCCCGGAGCAGGAAAATCACAATTAACGGTCGTAATCTGGACAAGTATCTGGGAGTACGGCGATTCCGCTTTGGCCGGGCCGAAGAGCTGGATCAGGTTGGTCAGGTGACCGGCTTGGCATGGACCGAGGTAGGTGGTGATCTGCTTACCATTGAGACAGCGGTTGTTCCCGGCAAGGGGAAACACCAGGTAACCGGCCAGCTTGGTGATGTGATGAAGGAGTCGATTACCGCTGCAATGAGTGTTGTTCGGGCCCGATCCCGGATGCTGGGCATCGATTCCGATTTCTATGAAAAACACGATATCCATATCCACGTCCCTGAAGGGGCGATTCCCAAGGATGGCCCAAGCGCCGGTATCGGAATGTGTACTGCACTGGTTTCGGCATTAACCGGCATTCCGGTCAGGGCCGATGTGGCCATGACTGGTGAAATTACGTTGCGAGGAGAAGTGCTGGCGATTGGAGGTCTGAAAGAAAAGCTTTTGGCAGCTCTTCGTGGCGGGATCAAGATTGTCATAATTCCGGAAGAGAATCGCAAGGACTTGGCGGAGATTCCAAAAAATGTTCTGGAAGAACTTGATATCCGGCCGGTGCGCTGGATTGATGAAGTGCTGGCAATTGCCTTGCAGCATATGCCGGAACCATTGCCGGAAGATGCCGACGTTCTGGAGAAAGACAAGCCCAAAAAAGCCAGAAAGCGCACTGTCTTGCGTCCACACTGATTGGCTTCCGGATAGAAAATCATGATATTATTGGCTTTTTTGCAAACGAGCAACAGATTCCAGCTTGACAGCAGGTTAAGCCGATTGGTATAAAGTCCGTTTGCGGAATATGCCGTAGCGGAAAAGCGGCAGATGTTTTTTTGCCTTTAAGGAGAGGAAAGTAGTGAATAAATCGGAACTGATTGATGCAATTGCGGAAGGAGCAGATATTTCCAAGGCTGCGGCTGGTCGCGCACTGGATGCTACGCTGGAGGCTGTTACCGGCGCCCTGAAAAAAGGTGATCAGGTGACTCTTATAGGTTTTGGTACCTTTTTGGTGCGCGAGCGCGCTTCCCGTGTTGGGCGCAACCCGCGTACCGGCGAGGCAATGACCATTGCTGCCGCCAAAATCCCCTCGTTCAAGGCTGGTAAAGCGCTCAAGGATGCAGTAAACTAGCCGGCTTTCAGAGCATGGGTGCTTAGCTCAGCTGGGAGAGCGTCGCCCTTACAAGGCGAATGTCGGGGGTTCGATCCCCTCAGCACCCACCAAAGTTTGGAGTGGTAGTTCAGTTGGTTAGAATACCGGCCTGTCACGCCGGGGGTCGCGGGTTCGAGTCCCGTCCACTCCGCCATATAGTTAGTCAGGAAATGTGGAAGGGCGTGCCGGCAGGTACGCCTTTTTTGTTTGTACCATGAAATTAATTTTCCATTCAGGTGTTTTGTGCATGCCCCGAGTCGGGTTTTGCGGCTATTTTGGTCGAAAGCTTCATATCTCATGATATTGCTATATAGCTGCGGACATGGGATAAAATAGCAGTCGTTAATTCAGCGGATTAAAGTTATCTGCTGCAGGTGTAATTTCTTAGTCAAGGTGTATTTTCAACATGCTACAGAGCATCCGTAATCGTTCCCAAGGCTGGTTTGCCTGGACCATCGTCATATTAATCACCATCCCTTTTGCTCTCTGGGGAATTCAGGAATATGTCGGTGGTGGGCGTGAGTCCGCAGCTGCGACTGTAAACGGAGTGGAGATTCCCCAGCGCGAAGTACAGCGCATGGTACAGATGCAGCGGCAACGCCTGTTGGCTGCGCTGGGAGAGAATGCGGATCCTGCGCTGCTGGATCAGCTACGTTTGCGGGATGTGGCATTGGAAGGGCTGATTGAAAATGAGGCTCTGTATCAGACCGCGGAGTCAGCCGGATTCCGGGTCAGCGATGTTCAGCTGGTATCACGTATCCACTCTATTTCAGCCTTTCAGGAAGATGGTGTTTTCTCACCGGCGCTTTATGAGCAGACACTCCGTAACCAGGGAATGCTGCCGGGTGGTTTCGAACCAATGTTGCGCCGTGATCTTTTGATCGAGCAGTTGCAGCTTGGGATCGAAGGTAGTGCTTTTGTTACAGATCTGGAACTGAATGAGCTGCTAAGGCTGGGGCAACAGCGCCGGGATATTGGTTATCTCATCGTTCCGTCAAAAGAGCATGAAGAGAGTATAACTGTAACGGAGGAGGAGATTGCCGCTTACTATGAGCAAAACTCCCGGGCTTATGTTTTGCCGGAGCAGGTGAGTGTTGAATATCTGGAGCTCAGTGTTGACGAACTGGCGTCTGGAATAAAGGTTGATGAGGATGAGTTGCGCAGCTATTACGATGAGCATAGCAACAGCTACAGCAAGCCTGAGCAGCGCCGGGCGAGTCACATCCTTATCCTGGTTGATGCAGATGCCGATGATGCTGCAGTAGCAGAGGCTCGGAGCAAGGCTGAGGAACTGGTTAAGCGCATTCGCGCCGGGGAATCGTTTGCCGATTTGGCTAGAGAGTACTCTGGAGATTCCGGCTCTGCCAGAGAGGGGGGGGATCTTGGGCTGTTTGGCAAGGGAATTATGGAACCAGCATTTGAGGCGGCAGCTTTTGCCTTGGCTCAGGGGGAGATAAGCGATCCTGTGCGTACTGATTTTGGTTTTCATATCATTACCGTTACCGAGATCAAGCCGGCTACTACCCCGGGTTATGAAGATGTTCGTGACCAGGTAGCTGCCGAGTATCGCCGTCAACAGGCCGAGAAGCAGTATTATGAGGCTACCGAGCAGTTGGCCAATCTGAGCTACGAGCACCCGGACAGCCTGGAGCCGGCAGCAGAGCAGCTGGGGATCACCATCAAGACAACCCCTCTTTTTGGCAAACAGGGGGGAGAAGGAGTTACTGGCGAACCAAAATTTATTGCCGCTGCATTCAGCCCGGAAGTGCTTGAGCAGGGATACAATAGTGAGCCGATCGAACTCAGCCCTGTTCACATGGTAGTGGTGCGCAAGAAAGAGTATGTACCGGAAAAACTGCAGCCACTTGCGGAAGTAAAAGAGAAAATTGCCGAACAGCTACGTAGAAAAAAAGCAAGTGATGCTGCTTATGCCGAAGCCGAAAAAATAGTGCAGCGGGCGGGAGCCGGCGAGGATATCGAGACGCTGGCGGCAGAGCACAAGCTGAAATGGGAGCGCATCAACTCTCTTTCGCGTAGCGAGCAACAGGTAAAACCAGGTATTGTACGCCAAGCGTTCCGGATGGCGCGTCCCAACGAAGGCAAGCCGCGCTATATGGCACAGCGTATCGATGGAGACGCCGTGGTGATTGGTCTGTTTGCCGTGTGGGATGGTGATCCGGAAAGTGTTGACAAGAAAGAGGTCGAAAGCGAGAAACGGTCACTGGTTGTCAATTCGGGTCGGGCTGACTATGCGGATCTTGTTAAGACAGTGAAGGCTGGAGCGGATGTCAGTCGTTTGGAAGAAACCCCGTGACATTGTATTTCTTTCCTCTGGTAAAGGATGAACGAAGTTCATTGTGAGCGGTTCTTTGTCCCGGATGCTGATATTGCAACCGGTATCCTGTATAAAAGGAAAGTAATAAAATTGTGTTGCTGGTTTGTCGTATGGCCAGGGGCGGTGTAAATTCTACGTTAAACCGATTCGGTTCTTGCTTTGGAGCAGTGAAGATCCTGTGTCGGCTGTTGTCAGCGGGTAAAAAACCCTTCTAATGGTCATTTGCCCTTGACCGTTCCCGCACCTCCATGTACTACATGGCATTTGAACTTCCTGTTCGGTATAAACGCACATTTTTCGCTTTGAACTGGCCCGTTTCAGAAGCAGTTACACGACATATTCATTACCTGCTGAGTAGTTACATGATAGCAATCAAAAGCGAGCCGGATCGATACGGTGTTCCGGCACTGATACTACACTGGTTAATGGCGCTGCTTGTGGCGGCCCTGTTTCCGCTGGGGCTGTATATGACCAGCCTGGACTATTACCATCCCTGGTATCAACTGGGTCCGTGGTGGCACAAAAGTTTTGGTTTGCTGGTTTTGGTGCTGTTGGTTATTCGCATGGTCTGGCGGGGAATAAACATGAACCCTCGCCCCCTCTCGGCCCATCGGCCCTGGGAGGTATCTCTCTCACTCTTTGTGCATCGGCTGTTTTATCTGTTACTGTTCTTTACCTGTATCAGTGGCTACCTGATCTCCACTGCGGATGGCCGCAGTATCGAGTTTTTTACCTGGTTTGAGGTGCCGGCGCTGATTAGTGGTATCGAGCGGCAGGAGGATGTGGCAGGTGACGTTCATTTTGTGCTGGCGGTCTCAATCATCATGTTAACGGCACTGCATATTGCGGGTGCACTCAAGCACCATTTTATCGACAGGGATGAAACGCTGAAGCGCATATTCGGCCTTGTCGCCAAGGAAAAAAGGAGAGTCTGAAGTGAGTTATAAAAATTATCTGGGCACTATTGTTGCGGGAGTTGTTTTATCTGTTTCTGCGAACCTGCATGCTGATGAGTACCTTATTGACACCAAGGGTGCCCACGCCTTTATCCAGTTTAAAATTTCCCACCTTGGTTACAGCTGGTTGCTGGGCCGTTTTAACGAGTTCGGTGGCAGTTTCAGCTACGATGAAAAGAACCCCTCTGCATCGAAGGTTGTGGTTACCATCAATACAGCAAGTATCGACTCCAACCATGCAGAGCGGGACAAACATCTGCGTGGTGAGGATTTTCTGGAGGTCAAAAAATATCCCGAGGCTAAATTTGTCAGCACATCGTATGAGGAAAAGGTAGACGGGAAAGGGACCCTGAAAGGTGACTTTACCCTGCGTGGTGTTACCCGTCCCATCGTTATCGATGTCAGGCAGGTCGGTGCAGGCTCTGATCCATGGGGAGGATTCAGGCGTGGTTTTGAGGGAACCACCCGGATTGCGCTGAAAGACTACAATATAGATTATGATCTCGGACCCGCATCGAAAGAGCTGGAGCTGCAGCTGCATATTGAAGGAATCCGGCAGTAGTTTTCTGCAAAAAGAAGGGAGCCTGTGGCTCCCTTCTCAGCGAGTTCAATCGCTATTTATATCCGCCCATACCTATCGTATTGAAGCCTGAATCTACATAGACAATCTGGCCGGTAATGCCTGAAGAGAGATCCGAGCAGAGGAACGCCGCCGTGTTGCCAACCTCGTCGATGGTCACGTTGCGGCGCAGCGGCGCGTTCTCCTCCACATAGTCCAGCATCTTGCGGAAGTCGCTGATCCCGGCGGCGGCCAGGGTGCGGATCGGCCCGGCGGAGACCGCGTTGACCCGGATCCCGTCTGGCCCCAGCGAGTCGGCCATGTAGCGCACGTTGGCCTCCAGGCTGGCTTTCGCCAGCCCCATCACGTTGTAGTTGGGCATGGCGCGCTCGGCGCCGAGGTAGCTCAGGGTCAGCATGGCGCCGTCACGGCCAGTCATCATGTTCCGGCCCGCCTTTGCCAGGGCGGAGAAACTATAGGAGCTGATCTCGTGGGCGATCTTGAAACCCTCGCGGGAAACGCAATCCAGATAGGGGCCTTCCAGCTCGCTGCGCGGCGCGAAGGCGACTGAGTGGATGATGATATCGAGGCTGTCCCAGTAGTCGTCCAGCCGTTCGAATACAGATTCGATTTCGCTGTCACTGCTGACATCGCAGGGGATGGTGATGTCGGAATCCAGTTCACCGGCCATGTTCTCCACGCGGGACTGGAGTTTTTCATTCTGGTAGGTGAAGGCCAGTTCTGCTCCCTCCCGGTGCATTGCCTTGGCGATGCCCCAGGCGATAGAGCGGTTACTGGCGAGTCCAACGATGAGCGCACGTTTGCCGGTCATAAAACCCATGATGCTATTCCTTTCTTGCTGGTTGATGCAGCCATACAGTACGGCGTTTTTTAATGGGGATCAATGGGAAATTCCTGCGGTTTTGAAAGAGATGCATTATATTAGGTTTCGCTCTATAGTAATCCCTTTTTGAACGGATCGAGGCATGGAACGGCGTTTTACAGTAAAAGATCTGCTGCTGTTTGTTTCGTTGGTGGTGCTGGCGGGGATGATCCTGCTGGCCATGTACATGGTGGATCGCCAGTGGCTCAAGCTGGAGCAGATTCAGCGTACCATGCAGGAGCAGGCGGATGACCTGCGCGGCGTCCGCGATACCGTGCGTCTCCTCGAGCAGCGCATCGGCAACGGCCAGCTGGGCGCCGCGACCGATATCCCGGCGCAACCTGCCGGGCAGATTCCCGCCGCCTTCCAGCGCGCCTGGCAGGCAGCGCAGCAGCCGGACTACCAGCCGGGCGACTGGCGGGTGCTGGCCTTCGGTACCGGGCTGAAAACCATCACCCCGCTGATTTCGGCTGACGTGTATGCTTCTCAGGTGCAGGGCTATGTGCAGGAGTCGCTGCTGCTGCGTAACCCCGAGACGCTGGAGTGGGAGGGGTTGATCGCCCGTGACTGGCAGATCGGTGACGATGGTCTGAGCTTTACCTTCCAGCTGCGCGAGGGGGTGAGGTTCTCCGATGGCCGCGAGCTGACCGCCGCCGACGTGGCGTTCACCTTCGCCTTCATCATGGACGAGTCCATCGCCGTGCCGCGCGCCCGCGCCTATTTCGAGAAGATCGAGAGCGTCACCGCCACCGGGAAACATGAGGTGGTGTTCCGCTTCAGGGAGCCCTATTTCGACGCCCTGGCGCTGGCCGGAGGGATGTCCATCCTGCCGCAACACTTCTACGAGCCCTATCTGAAGGATCCCCAGAAGTTCAATCAATCCAAGGGGCTGCTGCTGGGCTCCGGGCCCTACCGCCTGAAGGACCCCGTCAACTGGACCCCGGATCTGGGAATGGTGGAGCTGGAGCGCAACCCCCGCTATTGGGGCCCGGTGCAGCCTCCCTTCGACAAGCTGCTGTGGAAGGTGATCGAGAACGACAGCGCCCGCCTGACCACCTTTCGCAACGGCGACATCGATGTCTACAGCGCCCGGCCGCGGGAGTACAAGACCCTGCTCGACGACCAGGCGCTGGCCGAGCGCACCCGCAACCTGGAGTACATGAGCCCCACCGCCGGCTACTCATACATCGGCTGGAACCAGCTGCGCGACGGCAAGCCCACCCGCTTCGCCGACAAGCGGGTGCGTCAGGCGATGACCTGGCTCACCGACCGCCGACGCATCATCGAAGAGGTGATGCTGGGCTACGCCGAACCGGCCATCAGCCCGTTCAACCCGCGCAGCCGCCAGCATGCCCCCGCCCTGCAGGCGCGCAGCTTCGACCCGGCCAGGGCGAAAAAACTGCTGGCCGAGGCGGGCTATCTGGATCGGGACAACAACGGCGTACTGGAGGATGCCGACGGTCGGCCGTTCGAGTTCGAGCTGGTCTATTTCCAGGACAGCGAAGACACCAAGCGCATCGTCCTGTTCCTGAAAGACATGTACGCCCGCGCCGGGATCCTGATGCATCCCAAACCCACCGAATGGTCGGTGATGCTGGATCTGCTGGACAAGAAGAACTTCGACGCCATCACCCTCGGCTGGTCCAGCGGCGTGGAGACCGACATCTACCAGATGTTCCACGGCAGCCAGACCGTGGCGGGCGGTGACAACTTTATCAACTACAAAAACGGGCGGCTCGACAAATTGATCGATCAGGCGCGCGCCACCGTGGATGAAGAGAAGCGTATGCCCCTCTGGCAGCAGTGCGAACAGATCCTCTATGAGGACCAGCCCTATACCTTCCTGATGCGGCGCAAATCCATGGTGTTCATCGACAGGCGGATGAAGAATGTCCAGGTCACCAAACTGGGGCTCAACCTGCACAGCGTTCCGGTGGAGTGGTATGTTCCGGGACCGTTGCAGAAATATTCCCGGTAACTATGAGCAATTTACCGTATTGGCTGATGCAATTGTCTAGTATATATACTAGAATTAAAATTGAGTGCCTTAGGCAATAACAACCATAACCCACTGATTCTAAATAAAACGAGGGAGAAGGTTAAGCGAATGAATACGTTAACACATGACACAGTTGCTGACTTTTTTATTAAGTTCGCACACGAACATGGCGATTGCCTTACTAACTTAAAACTCCAGAAGCTGGTTTATTATGCTCAAGCATGGAATTTGGCGCTTTACGACAAGCCCCTTTTTGAATCCGATTTTCAGGCATGGGTTCATGGCCCCGTTTGTCCTGAATTATATGCTAGGTTTAAGGGTTATCGATGGAAGCCAATTACCGAGCAGCCAGATTTGCCTGAAATTCCTGAAAACGTTAAAAAACACTTGATAGATGTTTTTGAGGCCTATGAACGATACTCAGGATATCAACTTGAACAAATGACTCATGCAGAGGCTCCTTGGATTGATGCTCGCGACGGCATCCCTCTGGATGAAGCGTCTAATGCTGTTATCTCCAAAGAATCAATGAAGGATTTTTATTCTAAACTTGCTGGTGAGTAGCTTCTGTGGCGCGAAAAAAAATCAAACCTACAAGAATTGAACAGAAGTCAGCTATACACCCAACACCGCTCACTATAGATAATGAAACCATTCGATTCTCATTTAAACATTTATCTCTTAACCATCCGAAATTTTCACTAGAACGTAAAACGCACGAATACTTTAAAAAAGTATTAGAACGATTAAAAAGCATATCTTCTCTTAAAGCCTCAGAGGTATTCTCAAGTAGATCTCCATCTCTTAGAGCTCATCCTATCGAATGGAGCGATACAACTGAGCAAGGTGGTTTTGAGCATTTAAACGAGCAACTCCGACAAGTACCAGCTTATCAATTCCAGATATCTGCAAATGAGCATGGTCGAGTTCATGGCTTCATACTAGAGAACGTCTTTTTTATCATTTGGCTGGATCCAGAACACAAATTGTATGACTAAAGGTGCCTTCGTTGCAGCCATCCACCCGAGCGCCTACAATGTAATACAAAGTAATTTCGCGGAGATGGTGAGATGGGCGTAACAAGTGTAAGACTGCAACCTGAAATCGAGGATCCGCTGGAGCATCTGTCGAAAAAACTGGACAGAAGCAAGAACTACCTGATAAATCAGGCAATCAAGGAGTTTCTTGCGCGGCAGTCGCTGGAGGAGCTGCGTTGGGGGGAGACCCTCGAGGCGATCGATTCCGTCAGGGCAGGACGGTCGATCGATGAAAGGGCGGTCAATGAGTGGCTCGAGAGCTGGGGCGGAGAGAACGAACTCGAACCGCCCCGGTGATGAAAATATCCTATTCACCCGAAGCAGTTGCCGATCTGGTTCGCCTCAGGGAGTTTATCGAAGTGAATAATCCGGATGCCGCCCGGTGCGTGGCAACAGCCCTGAAGAGAGGAATCGGCCAGCTCAAGACGTTTCCCCATATGGGGGTAGAGGTTCCGCAGGCGCCGAGTCCCAAAATGGTTCGGGATCTGATTATCGGAAAATATACGGTTCGTTACCTGCTGCGCTCCAGTGACATCTATATTCTGCGTGTCTGGCATCACAGGGAGAACCGCTTATGACAGGTTTTGCGCCTGGATATTCGACATGCCGGTTTGATTACCTGCTGCAATCGTTCAGATGTACAGCTACATAACCCGCCGCCTGCTGCTGATGGTGCCCACGTTGCTGGGCATCACCCTGGTGGTGTTCGTGGTGATGGCCTCGGCGCCGGGGGGGATCAGTGTGCAGAGTCTGATCGAGGGGCAGAATCTGGAGCCGGCGGCGAAGAAGGCGATGGAGGATTACTACAACCGCCTCTATGGACTGGACCTGCCGCTGCCGATGCAGTATCTGCGCTGGCTGAACAACGTCTCCCCCATCGGCTTTGTGTTCGACGAGCAGAACAACATCAGCGGCTTCGCCTTCACCAAGGGTTCCGATCTTGGCATGAGTTTCCGCTACGGCCGTCCGGTGCTGGATCTGATCGAGGAGCGGGTGCCCATCACCCTGCTGCTGAACCTGCTCTCCCTGCCGATCATCTACCTGCTCTCCATCGCCGTCGGGGTGCGCGCCGCCACCCAGCGCGGCAAGTCGTTCGATGTCACCTCCGGGGTGGTGATGCTGGGGCTGTGGTCGATCCCCACCATGCTGGCCGGGGTGCTGCTGATCGGTTTCTTCGCCAGCGACCAGTACTGGCGCTGGTTCCCCACCGCCGGGCTGAACCGGCGCGAGGCGCTGGACATGCCGTTCCTGCCCCACTGGGGCTCGATGCTGGATGTGCTGCTGCTGTTCGCCTGCATGGTGATCGGCCTGCTGCTGTTCGTCCTGCTCAGCCAGCGCGGCGGGGCGCGGCTGCGCGGGCTGCTGATGGCCGCGCTGGGAGCAGGGCTGGGGGTGATGATGGCCGCCAGCGTGCGGCCGGAGGGGTTGTCGCTGCTGCATCTGCTGCTGGGCGCCGCGGGCGGGGTGCTGTTCGGCGCCATCGGCTGGAGCGACTACCGCGCCATGCGCAGCGGCTTCATGGGGCTGATCGGCGTCACCCTGGGGGTCCTGCTCTCCTTCCAGCTGATGCAGGGGGAGTTCGTGCGCGGCTTCCTGCTGGACCGTCTCTGGCATCTGGTGCTGCCGGTGCTCTGCTTCACCTACGGCGGGTTCGCCTTTCTCGCCAAGCTGATGCGCACCTCGGTGCTGGAGAACCTGATGGCCGACTACGCCCGCACCGCGCGAGCCAAGGGGCTGGGGGAGAAGGAGGTGCTGTGGGTGCATGTGTTCCGCAACAGCCTGCTGCCGCTGATCACTGTCTCCGCCAGCCTGCTGCCCAGCCTGCTGGCCGGTTCGGTGATCGTGGAGTCCATCTTCAGCATCGACGGCATGGGCAAACTGGCGGTGGAGGCGGTCAAGGGGCGGGACCGCGAGCTGGTGCTCTCCATCACCCTGATCAGCGGGCTGCTGACCCTGCTCAGCTACCTGATCGCCGATCTCTGTTACGCCATCGCCGATCCGCGGGTGAGCTATGAGTGATATGGTCGAATCACCCACCCGCTCCGGACGCAGCTACAGCGCCCAGCTGCTGCGCGAGACCTTCCGCCGCTGGGGGGCGCGCATCGGCCTGAGCTGGATCGCACTGCTGGTGATCGCCGCCGTGTTCGCCCCGTTCATCGCCACCAGCCATCCGCTGCTGCTCAGCATCAACGGCGAGCTGCACAGCCCGGCGCTGCAGTTCCTCACCCCGGCGGATGTGATCCTGCTGGTACTGTTCTTCAGCGCCATCGTCCTGGCCCTGCTGCCGCTGGCCACGCGCTACAAACTGATTGCCTTGCTGGCCGTCCTGGCAACCACCAGCCTGCTCAGCTACGCACTCATCTCACCTCCCCAGCTGACCATCTACGAGCAGTACCGGGAGAACCTGGCGGCGGGAAAATATGACTGGGTCATCAACGCCCCGGTTCCCTGGTCACCCAAGGACTACCTGCGCGACATGGGGGACACCGGCCTGGAGCCGCCGCTGGCGAGCGCCGAGCGCACCCACTGGTTCGGCACCGAAGAGAACGGCGCCGACGTATTCAGCCGCATGGTCCACGCCTCGCGCATCGCGCTGGGGATCGGCTTCGTCGCCACCGGCATCGCCATGCTGATCGGCATCATCATCGGCGGGCTGATGGGCTACTTCTCCGGCATCGCCGACATCATCGGCATGCGCCTGGTGGAGATCTTCGAGGCGGTGCCGACCCTGTTCCTGCTGCTCACCTTCGTCGCCTTCTTCGGCAGCAGCCTCTACATGCTGATGGTGATCATCGGCCTCACCAGCTGGCCCGGCTACGCCCGCTACATCCGCGCCGAATTCCTGCGCCTGCGCCAGCAGGAGTTCGTGCAGGCGGCCATCGCCTGCGGACTGCCGCTGCGCTCCATCCTGTTCCGCCACATGCTGCCCAACGGCGTCGCCCCCATCCTGGTAGCCGCCAGCTTCGGCGTCGCCTCCGCCATCCTCGCCGAAGCCACCCTCAGCTTCCTCGGTCTGGGGCTGGTGGACGACCCCTCCTGGGGCCAGATGCTCAACCAGGCGGTACAGGCCTCCACCTTCAACTGGTGGATGGCCGCCTTCCCCGGCGGCGCGATCTTTCTCACCGTGTTCGCCTACAACCTGATCGGCGAGGCGCTGCGGGATGCGTTTGATCCCTATCTGAACAAGAGTGGTTGATGCCAAGCGAACTTTTCTGGCACCCATGCTGGCCAGCGGACGCGGGCATGAGTATCGGACTGGATGCGTCAGGAGGAAGATAGCCGCTCTCCCGGCGACACCATCGTCGATCAGGAAAAGGAGCATCTGTTTCCCACGCTGAAGGTGGCGATTGTTCAGGTGAGTTATTCGATTTTCACCACCTGTGAAGATAGCCAATTACCGGGAAGCTGTTTACTTCCATCGATAATGCACCTTGCATTTATTCAGCATCTTCCACGGCAGAAATCCCTCCTTTTGCATGCGGCCAACTATAATTGCTGCAGCAATGCCAATTTTTCCGGCAAATTTCTTGACACTCGAATAGGTGTTGCCAATGGATGCCGCCTCCTTGGCGTATCGGGGAGGAATCAGCAAATCACTGGCGAATTTGTCTGCCTCTCGCTCGTGCTCACCATTGAGGTCTTTGGTTTCGAGAAACACCATTTTCTTGCCATGGAGCAGCAAATGGCCTGCCTCGTGAAAAAATGCGAACCAGAGATGATCGTTGGTCTTGTGGCGCAGGCTCAGCATCAGCAACGCCTTGTCGGGCGATAACCAACGGGTCGCACCGCTGGCCGGGCATCCCTTGGGCGCCGGGGCCAGCGCCACTCCCGTTGCCGCACAACGCTCAACCAGCCGTGGCACAAAGACTTTCCGGTAGTGGCTTGACAGCCCATATTCTGTCCCGACCCTTGAGCTCTCGCAACACTTTAATCATCGTCACGAGCATGCTTGGCCTGCTTTCGGTCAGCTTCCCGGTCATATGAGTCAGCCAGTTTCCTTAATGTAGCGCCGAACCGAGCGTAACCAGCTTCTTCAACTGCTTCTGCCTTCTGCCTCCACCGCTGAGCCAGCTCCCTTTCCTGTCGCCCGGTCGGATCGACCCAGTGGACGCCCCTGGAGTTGTAAACTTCTGACTGAAACCCGTTCCTCATATCATCGGCGTCTCTCGCATTGAGTAGTTTTGCAACTTTTTCATCTATCCACAAGCCGCCCGGATCTTCAGGGCAATAGAACAGAACCTCGCCAACCTTAATCTTCGCTACCTCCAGATGGCCAGATTTGTCGCACTGCCCTTTTACCTCCTCAAACCACGCAATAAATTCTTGAGCAATAAAACTATCGTCATCGTGAAGCCCGGGTGGGCGTTTCCACTCACGTAGAAGACGCCAGGCGTTCATGGCTATGGATTTGGTTTCCTCATCGGCTGTTTCTTGTCTATCCGCCCCTTTTGGTCGATAAAGCAACCGTATTACTTTGCAGAAAAAATCTGGGTCGCTGGCCAGTTTCTGCTCCAGGAGTTTTGGTCTGGTATCGCCATCCATCAACGCCACACAAGCCCACTCCACCTTGAATAAGCCTTCAGGGTCGGTATCTGGATCCTCTTGCAGAGCCTTGATAAGTTTCAGAGCATAACGTTGGTTTAGAGTATTGCGGGGTTCATTGGAAGAGACGGAGTCAATCAAGGCGGTTATGGTCAAGGCATGATCTAGCGGCAACTTTACATGCTGACGGGCATACAGGCAATCCAAGGCCGCAATGGGGCGGCCATATCTGAGTAACTTTTCAGCGGCATAGATGAGGTTTTCCTTGTCAAGGTACGGATTGACGTTCACATGCCGCCAATAAGATGCTTCTTCTTCCTCCAACCAAGCAGAGACATGCTCCCATGTATTATTATCAAACGGGAGACGAATCAGAAACTGATTTCGTTGCTTCCCATTCCATTGCTCCACAGGTAGTTGATCCAGCCACTTCGCACCCAGGTTTTGGTGTTTCTTCCAAACAAATCCATCAAGGAATCGGCCTATTTTGTCATTCTGTTCAAGCAGGTCTGGTAGTATCTTCAACTCGGCATTTGCATCCGCAATATTCGCGAAAGCCCGGCCGACTTGATAGGGTGAAGCAACAATCCCAGCAAAAGCCAGTACATACTCCAGGCTTCCGCCATTCCAGATCTCCGACACTGCCCGATTCCGCTTTTCTTCAAGCAAGTGCTCCTGCTCATTCCAGTCTCCGTCCTCTTCAAAAAGATCGAAGCTATTGTCGGTGAACAGGTGCTGGTAACGTCTTTCCGGAGATTCTGGTGAAATGGCTTTTGCTACATCCTCCAGCCTTTCGACCACATCCAAGGGTAGCGCCCAGTCTGCATCATGGTATCTGCGATGTTTTCGAGAGAAGCGCATAAGGCTCGACCAGATTGGAAGCTTACTCTCCTCACCCAAATTCCTTATAGCATCCGATGACAAGTAATCCACGACCTTGTCAAATGCTGGCTGCGGAAGATTATCCATTTCATCAACCAGCTCGGTCAGCCTGCCAATGTCTGCACAAGCCATCTCGACGGCCATTTCCGCGTACTTTGAAACCTGCTCACGGTACTCGGCGTGGGTCACCGATGGTTCCCAGTCATCAGTAATATCCATGAACCAGGATGGTCTGTGCGTGCCAGATGTTGTTTGATGTTGATTGGGTAACAGGCGCACGAGCACCCGCCAGGCAATAGCCGGATGATCGCACAGGATTGCCTTCATGCACGCCAACTGTTTTTCGAACGGTGCGAAGGTTTGTGGGTACCAGGGCAACAAAATCGATACCAAAGAATTATCCGGCCTGTTTGACCATCGGCCGCCCGGGTCACGGGCGGCCAGATCAGCCAATAGCGTAGCGACTCTTACCAGATAGTCTTCGCTCCAGGCCAAGCCCTCCAGCGCCCACAAAAGACCGGTGATATAGTTACCCCCAAAAACTCCATCACCCTCCTGACGGAATAGCTCATCGAAAGGCGGGTCATCACCAAGCAGAGCATTCTGTACTGCGTCAAGGAACTCGTCGGGCGCGCCTTCCGCCACTGTTGGCAGCAATTGGCCGACACTTGCCCAGATGCGCCAATCGTTCTTCTCGAACAGTTCGCGGAGTATAAAAACCGCGGTCGAATGCGCCTTGTTTCGTGAGCAGTTCTTGAGCTCATCGCCTTTGTTCCCAAGCAGTGCTATGGTTTGCGCGATGCCTTCTCTCAGGTTTTGAGAATGCCTTAAACCTTTCCCGTACACTCCGGCAGCATATCTCTCACCCGTATTCATTCCGAACTGAGGGTCCATTTCCCCCAGGACATCAAGGGCACATGATTTAAATACATCAAGATGACTATCGAATATTCGTGCCCCGAATTGCTGCCAGGCCGCCAGACGTTCAACAATCTTCCAGCGGTTATCGCGATAATCTATGTAGCGCTCATCCTCCTGGATTTCATCGCGCAGGATGCCCGTCCATTCGTCAAAATTCATCGACGATCCTCCTGACTATCTCCAGATCTGCTTCCTTTCTCTCATCCCACTGACCAATCAGCGCGGCCGCCGCTATCGCTTTTGCCTGAGCCGGTGAATACTCCCTGGTCGAAGGCTCAGGGTATTCAGGAACGACAAGATCATCCGGTATGGTCGGAGTTGCTGTTCTCTTCGCCAGTTCCTCTTCTAGGATCAGCTCGATATTCGGCACGTCAAACAGTACGGAGAAAACCCAAAGCGCAGTCTGGCGCACGCCTTCCAGCGTGGTCTGCTCAGGAACCGCTGCGCCGCCCCCGTGATAATGCTCGTTTCTCTGATCGTGCTCCCAGACAATCTCTTCCTTTGACTTGTGTTCGGGTAGCCCTCTGCCCTTGTTCTCATAAAAGAAGAAATCAAGCCGGGTGTGGAAATTGTGCAGCCACTTCGTAACATCCACCTTCGGATAAGATTTGCCACCTCTGTTTGCAGGGTTCAGTTTCAGGTAAGCGGCGATGGTTACCTCGATTGCA
>Ga0256839_1000367_pt1 | contig 58592 bp, 48 predicted proteins | sample 354166metaG_FD_185968 | JGI IMG/M metagenome (GOLD analysis project Ga0256839, IMG submission 185968) | Hydrothermal vent microbial communities from Mid Atlantic Ridge, Atlantic Ocean - 354-166 | ecosystem: Environmental > Aquatic > Marine > Hydrothermal vents | place: Atlantic Ocean: Mid...
GGGCTGCGGGTGAGGTGGCCGCTGCGGGACGGGAGGGGTCGGCCGGTGGCCTCGGGGGTCTACCTGGCGGTGGTGGAGGTCGAGACGGGCGAGGGGAGCCCGCTCCACCGCCAAATCCTCAAACTCGTCGTCCTCCGCCGGCCTTGATGGAGAGCCTCTCGTGTCGTCGCCGCGGGATGAGGGCGCGATGAGGGTAGTAGGGACTAGAGGCCCAGCCCCTTGGCGATCGTCTCCTTCTGGATCTCGTCCGTGCCCTCGACGATGCGCAGCACCCGCGCTAAGCGGAAGATCCGCTCGATGGAAAGCTCCTTCATCACGCCCATCCCCCCGTGGACCTGGACCGCTCGGTCCGCCAAGCGATACAACGCTTGGGTGCAAAACCACTTGGCCATCGAGCTCTCTTTGATGACGTCCTGGCCTTGATCGAAGCGCCAGGCGACGTACAGCAGCAGCCGTTCGGCGGCCTCCAGCTCCGCGGCGGACTCGGCAAGCATCCCCCGGACGTGCTGGTACTTACCGATCGGCTTCCCGAAGGCCGTCCGCTGCCGGGCGTATTCGACACTCTGCTCCAGCAGGTAGTGGGCCAAGCCGACGCTCATCGCGGCCACGTTGAGGCGGCCTACGGTGAGCCAGCTCATCGCCGTGTAGAAGCCCTGGCCCTCCTGACCGATGACGTTCTCCGCGGGCACCTCGCAGTCCTCGAAGATGAGTTCCGCCTGCGCCCCGTCGTCCAGGAGACTTCGATTCACCCTCCCCACTTGGTAGCCGGGGGTGTCTCGATCCACCACGAAGGCCGTAACGCCCAAATATCCGTGCTCCTTGTAGAGCGTAGGGTCGGTCACCGCAAACACTTGGGCGAAGTCGGCGTCCACGGCGTTGGTGATGAAGGTCTTCATCCCGTTAAGGACGTAGCGGTCGCCCTTCTTGACGGCGGTCGTCTTGAGGTTCTTGATGTCGGAGCCCGCCTCGGGCTCCGTGAGGGCAAAACACGTCGTCTTCTCTCCGCGCATCAGGGGATAGAGATACTTCTCCCGCTGGGCTTCCGGGAGGTGCAGCAGCATGGGGCTTGGCCCTTCCGGCCCGGCCAAGACGACGACGTTGAGCCCCAAGCCGTGGCGGAAGACTTCCTTGAAGGCCAAGGCCATCCCGACGCGGCCCACGCCCCCGCCGCCGACCTCCTCGGGCATGTGCATCCCGTAATAGCCCAGCTCCGCGGAGCGCCTTCTTACGTGATCCAGCACCTCTTGGAACTCGGGGACGAGCCGTCCGTCCTCCCGGAGCCGGGCGCGCTCGTCCTCCAGGAAGCGTTTGTACCGCTCCTCCAGGGGCTTCACTTCCTTCTCGAGAAAGGAGCGGAGCCCGCGGACAATCAGCTGCGTCTCCTCGGGAACCGTAAAGTCCACCATAGCGAGGGAAGTGTACGGCCTCTTCGTCGGGGAAGTCAACGGGAAGGGGGGTTGCCCGTCAAGCCTCGGGGGACTAAGCTGCCCGGGGAGGCCATGCAAAGCCGGAGGATGTTGGAGGAGATCGCCCGAGACCACCGATCCGGTGCAACGGAGCTCACCCGCCGGGCGGGCGAGGCCCTCCTGCGGTTTCTGGAAGAGCAGACCGGCTCTCCGTCTGCTCTCGTCGAAGAGCTTGCCCGCTTTGCGGAGCGGCTCACCGAGGCCCAGCCCGCGATGGCCTCCCTTCGCAACGTAGCTCGACGGGCGCTAGGGGCACTTCAGGAACGAGGCGATCTCGCAGCGGTCAAGGAGGCCGTTCAGGAGTTCCTCCAGGCCCTCGAGCGGAGCCCCGCCCGGATCGCCGAGCGGGCAGTCCCCCTCCTCCCCCCGGGATCCCGAATCCTCACCGTTTCGTACAGCGCGACGGTCCTTGAGGTCCTCGCGCGTGCGCACCGGGAGGGCCGAGGGATCGCGGTCGTCTGCCCCGAGTCGCGGCCTCTCTGCGAGGGGCTGCGACTGGCGCGCGAGCTCGCCTCCCACGGCATCCCTACGGAGATCTGCGTGGACGCGCTGGCCCCGGCCCTGACGGAGGAATGCGATCTTGTGGTGGTGGGCGGGGACGCCCTTGCGCCCGAGGGGCTCCTCAACAAGTGCGGAACCCTCCCCCTGGCGCTGGCCGCCCATCGCACGCACACGCCCTTCCTCGTCGCGATCAGCTCTCTTAAGTTTCTCCCGCGCTTCGAGAGGTCGTGGATTCGGGAGATGCCCCCGGAGGAGGTGCTGGACGAGCCCTTCCCAAGCGTGCGGGTCCGCAACCTGTACTTCGACCTCACTCCCTGGGAGTACATCACGCACACGGTCACCGAGTCCGGCGCGCTGACCGCCGAGGAGGTGCGAAGGAGGCTTTCCCCATGAGCGAGCCGAGGACTGCGGAGATCTTCGCAATCGGCAACGAGCTGTTGCTGGGAATCGTCCAGGACACGAATACCCACTGGCTCTGCCGGCAGATCGCGGGTCTCGGGGGACGGGTTCGGCGGGCTACGCTGCTGCCTGATGATCCTTCCCTCGTGGGGGCCGAACTGCGAAGGGCCCTCGAGAGGGGACCGGACCTGCTCGTGACCACGGGGGGCCTAGGCCCCACCCCGGACGACCGCACGCTGGAGGCGATCGCACAGGCCCTAGGAGTCCCCCTGGAGGAGAGCGGAGAAGCCCTCCAAATCGTGGAGCGGCGCTATCGGGAGCTCTTCGAGCAGGGCCGGGTGGACTCCCCGGAGCTCACGGACGCCCGACGCAAGATGGCTCGGCTCCCAAAGGGGGCTCGGGCGCTGGACAACCGCGTGGGGACCGCACCGGGGGTCCTCCTTCGCCGAGGGAGGACGACGGTCGTCGCCCTCCCCGGCGTGCCTTCCGAGATGAGGGCCATCTGGGCGCACGCGCTCCCGCCTCACCTGGAGCGGATCTTCGGCCAAGGGTTCTACCTCGAGAGGACCCTCGTCGTGGCGGTCAACGATGAGTCCCTCCTGGCCCCGATTCTGCGGGAACACCAAAGCGCTTGGCCGCAGGTGTACATCAAGTCCCGTCCTCAGAGCTTCGCGGAGGGGTTCAAAATCCTCATCACGCTGGCCATGAGCGGGGAGCGCTCCGCGGTGGAGGCGACCCTCGCCCGCGCCGTCCACGGGCTGAGGGAGCGCCTGCGGCGGGAGGGGTTGCCCGTGGAGGAGAGCCACGCCCGTGACGGGGGGACCGTTTGACGTCGCTTCCCCCCATCGCCTACTCTACACAGCTACAGACGGGCAGAGGAGGCGAGACGATGCGTCGACGAACGATGGAGGTAGCGGTCAAGACGGCGGTCATCGGCCTATCGATCGTCGTCCTCGGCACGGCGGTCGGCAGCCCGGCCCCCCGGATCGCGGTGGAGCTCCTCGCCATTGGGCTGGAGCGGCCCGTGGCGATCGCCCACGCCGGGGACGGCTCCGGACGGCTGTTCCTCGCCCTCCAACCCGGACGGATCGTCATCTACGACCGGAGCGAGTTCCGGCTGTTGCCCACCCCCTTCCTCGACCTCACCCCCAAGGTGCTCTGTTGCGGCGAGCGCGGGCTGCTCGGCGTCGCCTTCCACCCCCGGTATCCCACGAACGGGCGCTTCTTCGTGAACTACACCCGCCAACCCGACGGGGCCACCGTGGTCGCCGAGTACCGGGTGAGCGAGACCGACCCGAACGTCGCTGATCCTGCCAGCGAGCGCGTGTTGTTGGTCATCCCTCAACCCTACGGGAACCACAACGGAGGGCAGCTCCAGTTCGGCCCCGACGGGATGCTCTACATCGGGATGGGCGACGGCGGCTCCGCCGGCGATCCCCGAAACTACGCCCAAGACCCGCGGTCCCTCTTGGGGAAGATGCTGCGCATCGACGTGGACGGCGGGGCACCCTACGCCGTCCCGCCCGACAACCCCTTCGTGGGAGCGGACCCCGACGGCGTCCTCGACGAGATTTGGGCCCTGGGGCTGCGCAACCCCTGGCGCTTCAGCTTCGACCGCCTCACGGGGGACCTCTGGATCGCGGACGTGGGGCAGAACGCCCGCGAGGAGGTGAACCTCCAGCCCGCCGAAAGCCCGGGCGGGGAGAACTACGGCTGGCGGATCTGGGAGGGGACCCTTTGCTACAACCCCCCAACGGGATGCGAGAACGAACACGTGATCGGGACGCTCACCTTCCCCGTTCTAGAGTACAACACGAGCCTAGGGTGCGCCGTGACGGGCGGCTACCGCTACCGCGGCGCCCGCATCCCGGACCTCTACGGGTACTACGTCTACGGCGACTTCTGCGCGGGGACGATCTGGGGGGCTAGCCTCCAAAACGGCGCTTGGATCTCCACAGTGCTCCTGGAGACGGGCTTTTGGATCAGCACCTTCGGCGAGGACGAAGAGGGGGAGCTCTATGTAGCCGACTACTCCTCAGGGGAGATCTATCGCATCGTGGGGGCGAGCGGGAGTACGGAGACCGCCGTTCGGCGGGGGAAGGCCGGATCGAGGCCCTCCTCCCTCGCGGAGCCGAGGGAGGAGGGGAAAGGGGGGCGCGCGCACCGATGAAGGCTTCCCCAGCGCTGCGAGTCGCGGAGGTCCGATCTGCAACCGGGTGTCGGCCGTCGCTTCGGCGTATCCTGTGGCCGGCGGCGGCGTCAGGAGCGCTCCTCGCCGTAGCCGTGCTCACGGCTCCCCTTGGGGGACGGGCACAGCCCTCGGTGGAGGGGGAGTGGACAACGCCTCAGACGTGGCCTGTCGTCGCGGTCCACGCCGTGGTGCTCCCCACGGGGAAGGTGCTTCACTACTCCTATCCGAAGGACGGCAGCGGATCGGAGGCGTGGCTGTGGGATCCCGCCACGAATGCCTTTACCGAGGTCTCCCTCAACGGGGTGGACCTCTTCTGCAGCGGTCAGGCCCTCCTCGGGGACGGCCGGGTGTTCGTGACGGGGGGCACCGATCCCGCCTCCCAAGACCCCGTTTTCCTGGGGATTCCGGACGTGTATACCTTTGACCCCTTTACGGAGACGTGGACCCGGGTGGGGGAGATGGCCGTCGGGCGCTGGTACCCGACCAACGTCGCCCTTCCCGATGGGCGAATGCTCATCTTCTCGGGGCTCGACGGGAACGGCGACCTCACGGACCTCGTGGAGAGCTACGACCCCGCCACGAACGTCCTCCAAGTCGTCCCGGGCGCGGAGCGCTTCCTCGACTTGTATCCTCGCCTCTTCCTCCTCCCCTCGGGGAAGATCTTCCACGCCGGACCGGAGCCGATCTCTGCCCTCTTTGACCCGGCCACCAACACCTGGCAGGACGCAGCCACCAGCAACTTCGGCTACCGAGGGGAGGGGACCGCGGTGCTCTTGGCGCTGGAGCCGCCGGACTACCGCCCTCGAGTGCTGATCGCGGGCGGGAGCCCCAACCCCTGGGGGGAGCCGCCCGACCCCGCGACGAACACCGCGGAGATCATCGACCTCGGGGAGCCGAACCCTACGTGGCGCTATACGGCGTCCATGGCCTACGGACGCCAGCACCTGAACGCGGTGCTCCTCCCCGACGGCACGGTCCTCGTCATAGGGGGGACGGCCTCGGACAACGACGAGACGGCCGCCGTCTACGCCGCAGAGCTCTTCGACCCCGTGCGCGAGACGTGGACGGTGCTCGCCTCGATGCAGCGCCCGCGGATGTACCACTCCAGCGCGGTGCTCCTCCCCGACGGGCGGGTGCTTGTAGCGGGCACCGACGGGGAGTTCACCGCGGAGATCTTCAGCCCTCCCTATCTCTTTCAGGGACCGCGCCCGCAGATCGCATCCGCCCCGACGACGATCGTCTACGGCGATCCCTTCTCCGTGAACACCCCCGACGCAACGGATATCGACCGCGCCGTGCTCGTCCGGCCCGGAGCGGCCACCCACAGCACGAACCTCGATCAACGCCTGATCGTCCTGGAGCTTCAGCCGGGCCCGGGCGCGGACGAACTTACCCTGACCGCGCCGCCGAGCGCCGCGGTGGCCCCCCCGGGCTACTACATGCTCTTCCTGCTCGACGCCTCCGGGGTCCCCTCCGTCGCGCGGTTCGTGCGCCTTCAGGCGGCACCCGACGCCGGAACCGCAGCCACCTTCCGGGTGGATCGCCAGGGGAACGTCTACGCCGATCGGGCTTTCTTCTGCGGCCTCGTTTCGGGGTGCTTCAACGCGGGCCCGGGGGCCGACCTCGCCGAGCGGATCGACGTGACGGAGTCGGTGGAGCCCGGAGACGTGATCGAGATCGACCCGGACCGCCCGAAGCGCTATCGCCGAGCCCGAGGCCCCTACAGCCCACGGGTGGTCGGGGTGATCGCCACCGCCCCCGCGATCACCTTGGGGAACCGCTTCTCGGAGTGGAAGCAAGACCGACCCCTTCGCCTCGATCGTCTGCGCACGATCGGCGTTCGGCCGCTGCTTGGCCCCCCCTGGCCCCGGCCGCGGGGCTTCCAAGGGGGCACGGCTCTCGAGCGGATCGCAGGCCACGGCGTCGCGGGGGGGATGTCGCTCGGCATCGCCCAATTGGTCGAACATCTCCGGGCCGAGCTCCTGCGCGCAAGCCCCGGGACGGAGCGCCCCTTGTTGGCGCTCATGGGGCGGGTCTACGTGAAGGCCACCGCGGCGAACGGCCCCATCCGCCCCGGGGATCTCCTCACCACGGCCGAGGAGCCCGGGTACGCCATGCGCTGTCCCGATCTTGCACGGTGCGAGGGGGCGATCCTCGGCAAGGCCCTCTCCCCGCTGGAGAGCGGCCGAGGCGTGATCGAGATCCTGCTCCTCCGTTGAAGCCCGGTGCCCCGCCGTCTGCGACGTGCGCAGCCCGGATCCCCTCTCACGCGATGCCCGCTCGCTACATGAGGAGCTCCCCTCCACGCCGGGACATACGCCCCTGGGGGTTGCAGGAAGGGCCGGTTCGAGATAAGCTTCTAAGAAGGCATGCGGGACCGGACCGGCCCAGCCCGGCCCGGTCCGGTCAAAAGCGGGAGGAAGAAGGGGCGAGAATCGGGTGGCAGACCGAAGCCAACGCGATCGCAGGGGGATGAGGAGACTCCGGCTCGCAAGCAGTCTCGTCGTGGTGTTGGCTTGGACGCTGCTCGTGTGGGGAACGAGCTTGGGGAGCAGTTGCACGTCTGCATCCGGGTGCGCCCTCGAGCCCTCGGAGCTGAGGCTCTCCCCGACCTTCGAGTCCCTCGCCTCTCCCGACGCACGACCCTCCCCCGCCCTTTACACCCCGCTTACGCTTCCGGAGAAACCCCCTCAGAGACGGCTCGTCTCGTGAGGCCCCGTCCCCGCGCCCGCACCCGCACCTGAACCTGACCTGCGGCCTGGAAGACACCTCCGATCGTGTCTCCGCAGGGTCGATCTGCCGGAAGACCTCGGTGCGATGGCCTCACCGCCAAGGGACCTCCGCGCAAGGGACCGAGACTACCCCTTCCTCCGCGAAGGGGGAAGGCATAACGGGAGTATGGAACGAGAGATGCAGTAAGGAAGGGAGGAAAGGAAGGAGGACAATGGCCCGTCCGAAGAAGAAACGACAAAGAGGGAAGGGAACGCCAACGGCAACGACTATGAGTCCGCACTCGCCCCGGTCGCCTCAGGAGCGACTCAACCTCTGGATCGCCGGGGGGAGCGCTCTGGTCATCGGGGTGGTGATCCTGCTGGTAGGGCTTTCGTCCCTCTCCGAATCGAGGGACACCCGCGTTCTCCCCCCGATCACCGTGGTAGGGCACATCGAGCGCTATCCCGAGGAACGGATCTCACGGGAGACGCCGATCCCCCTCCCCGTGCAGCGACACATCCTCGAGCACGTTCCGCTCAGCATGGGGCAGCAGCGCCCGGGGATCTTGCTCCAGTTCAACTGCGAGAAGTTCGAATGTGCCGACGACCTGGTGGATCGCTTGGTAGCCATCGCCGAGGAGTACGAGTACGTCTACATGGCTCCTTACCCCGCCATGGACGCCAAGATCGCCTTGACGGCTTACGGACGGATCCTCACGCTCGATGAGGTGGACGAGGAACGGATCCGCACCTTCATCGAGGGACCGTAGGGAGAGGCCGCTCGAGGAGATGCGCAGGGCAAAGGCGAAGAGCGCGGCGCGGAGCGAGCAGCGCGACAAGCGGCCGCCAAGCGGCCAGACCACAAGGAGGCGAGCATGAGCAAAGGCAAGGGCAAGACCCGCGGGAGTGCGCGAAAGGGCAAGCTGCCCCTCGGTTGGATCGTCGCCGGGCTTGTGATCCTAGCGGGGATCTTCTTCCTGGCCCTGCGGGGCGGACAACAGGGCGAGGCGCCGGCGGAGGGCGCGATCGCGATGCGGGCCGGAAACTTCTTCTTCTCCCCTAAGACGCTCACAGTCACAGTGGGCGAGGAGGTCGTCCTCGACATCCGCTCCACCGGGGTCCACACCTTCACCATCGACGAACTGGGGGTCAACGTACGATTTGGGACGGGCAAAGCGACGGTGCGCTTTACCCCCGACCGCCCCGGACAATTCGAGTATTACTGCGCCATCCCCGGCCATCGCGAGCGGGGCATGATCGGAACCCTCGTCGTGGAAGAGGGAGGAGGCGAAGGAGGTTGAAGGCCATGCGGAGATTCCTCTCGGCGCTCGTCCTCGGGGGGGTCGGGATCTTCCTCCTCGAGGGGATGTCGGCGGTGGCACAAGGCCCGATGAGGGCTTCTTCGTTCGAAGTCTGGGTGAGCGATCAGGAAGGGGACCGTCTCCTCGTGCTCGACGGGACCACCCTGGACGTCCTCACGGAGATCCCCACGGACGAGGACGGGGAGCCGGCCACGAGCAAGCCCCACATGGTCCTGTTCAGCCCCGACGGGCGCTACGCCTATGTGGCCCTGGTGGCCGCCGGGAGCGTGGCCGTGGTGGACGCCCGGACCAAACGGGTGGTCACCACAATCCCGACGGGCAAGCGGGCGCACGCTCCGATGCCCTCGCCCGACGGGACGCGCCTTCTGGTCGTCAACGTCGGGGATTCCACCGTCACGGAGATCCTTGCGGACACCCGCCGGGGGGTCTTCCGTAAGGGGCGGACGATCCCCGTGGGCCCGCGGCCCATCTGCCTGCTGTTTACGGCCGACGGGGCCAAGGCCTATGTGACGCTGGGCGGCGACCCCGAGGCGGAGGACCCCGCGGCCACAGGCGGCATCGAGGTGATCGACGTCGCCCGCGGCGAGGTGCGAAAGCGCTTCGAGAACACGGGGAAGAACGGCTGCGGGCTCGCCCGCTACACGCCCGATGAGCGGGTGATGTTCGCCAACGTGGGGCAGCCCCTCAACCGCCTCTACGCCTTCGACACCGAACGCGAGGAGCTCCTCTTCCAGACGGAGGCGGGCGTGGACGACGCCCACGGGCTGTGGGTCTCCCCTCAGGGGGCGGTGTGGGTCTTCGGACGGCGGGACGGACGTGTGCGCGTCTTCGACTTCGACGTACAGCAGGGGTTCCGCCCGCAGGGCGAGTTCACGATGCGCCCGGGGCTGGACCTCTTGGACGCCTCGCCCGATGGCTCGCGGCTCTTCGTGGCGGTGCGCGGCCCGGCGGGCGGGGGCGAGACCCCTGGCGTGGCCGTCATAGACGTCACGCAACGTCGGGAAGCGCGCTTCGTCCCGCTGGGGGACGATCCCCACGGCTTGGCGGTCCGCGTCGCGGACGCCCCCGCAAGGCCCATGGGACGGATGCCGATGCCCTTCCCCTGGATGCCCCTTCTGTTGTTGGGTGCCCTGGTCGTGCTGATCGTGGTGTTGCGTCGCTAACGGCGCTCAAGGCCGCGTCGGCGCGACGGGGCGCGTAGGGGCAGGGGCGGCGAACGGGTCCCCAGGAGGACTGGAAAGGGAAAATTACCCCCAAAAAAGGAGGAGGTAGACCATGCGTACGGAACGAAGGGTCAACCGGTTGCAGGCGCGGGCGAAGCGGCCCCGGGTCCGCGCCGTCCTCGGCAGCCTGCTGCTCGGCCTGTGGGCGGTAGGGTTGCTCGTCTCGCTCGGGGCCTCTCAGGGAGAGACGGTCCCGCAGATCCGCATGGCCATCCCGGCCGACGAGCGGACCCTCACCCCCTACACCTACAACACGGGCTTCCCCGGCTACAACATCCTCTCGCTCCTCTACGACACCCTGTTGCTGATCGACGCCGACGGCGTACCCCAGCCGTGGCTGGCCGAGTCCGTGGAGGTCTCCGACGACGGGCTCACCTGGACGTTTACCCTGCGGGAGGGAATCCGCTGGCAGGACGGCCAGCCCCTCACCGCCGCGGACGTGAAGTTCAGCTACGAGTACTTCCAGCAAAACCCCCACGGGCGCTTCACTCCGGAGGCGAACGTCGTCTCCGCGATCGAGATCCCCGACGAGCGCACCGTGGTGATGCGGCTGGAGGCGCCCAACCCCATCTTCGACAGCCGCACCCTGGCCGATGTGCCCATCCTGCCGAAGCACATCTGGGAGGGGGTGGAAGACCCGAACGCCTTCGACAACGCGCTCGGCAGCGGCCCCTACCGCCTGGTCCAGTATGAGCCGGATCAGTTCTATCGCTTGGAGGCCAACCGGGATTACTTCGCGGGACAGCCCGTGACAGACGTGCTGATCCTGCCGATCATCAAGGACCCCACCGCCACCTTCTCGGCCTTGAAGGCGGGGCAGATCGACGTCTCGGCCCGGGAGCTCACCCCCGAGCTGGTGGAGGAGTTCGAGGCCACCCCCGGCGTGGCCGTCGTCACCGGACCGGGGTTCGCCAGCACGCTGGTGCAGTTTAACCTCGAACGGGAGCCCTTTGACAACGCGGAGTTCCGCCGGATCGTCGCCGGCCTCATCGACTACGAGCAGCTCGTAGAGACCCTCCTGCTGGGGCGTGGCACCCTGGGGAGCCCCGGCTTCCTCCACCCGGCGCTCCCCTTCTACAACGAGGGGCTCATGGGCTACGAGCGGCTCACGGCCGAGGAGGCCGGGCAGCGCCTCGAGGCCCTGGGGTTCCGCGACACGGACGGCGACGGGATCCGGGAGTTCCCCGACGGGCGGCCCTTGGAATTCGTGTTCTTGGCCCAGTCGGACAACCCGATCCGGCTACGGGCCGCGGAGCTGATCTCCCAGAGCCTGCGGGCGGCGGGGATCGCCTTCAACGTGCGGGCGCTCGACCGGGACACGATCGTCTCGCTGGTGTGGCCGGACTTCGACGTCTGCAAGGGGCGGGACTTCGAGGTCTCGATGTGGGGCTGGTCCGCCCCGGTCCAGAGCCGCACCCTCGTCCAGCAGCTCTTCCACTCCGACTGCCGCGTGGGGACGCTCAACATCGGCGGCTACCGCAACCCCGAGCTCGACGCGTTGCTCGATGAGCAGGCCGTCACGGTGGACCGCGAGGCGCGCAAGCAGCTCCTCGACCGCGTACAGGAGGTCATCGCCCAGGACCTGCCGTTTATCACCCTCTTCTATCCGGACCGCCTCTTCGGCTACCGGCCCGAGGTCTACGACGGCTGGGTCTTCCAGGTGGGCGAGGGGATCATCAACAAGCTCTCCCTGGTGCGCCAGGAGTTGATCCGCTAGCGCTAGGAGCGATAGCCCTTCCATCCCCCGGGAAGCAGAGTCGGCCGCCGGGTCCTCCCCACCCCTGACCGCGGACCCGGCGGCCCCTCCCCCCTTCCCGCCGCTCCCTTGCGGAGCCGGACGGAGGTGAAGTACAAACCGATCCCATGTTCTGGACAGCGAAGCTGGGGCAATACCTCTTGGTGCTGTTGATCATCCTGGCGATCAACTTCTTCCTGCCGCGGGCGATGCCCGGCAGCCCCCTGCGCTTCCTCGCCGGGGAGGACGTCGGCTTCCTGCCCCCGGAGACGATCCAGGAGCTCCTGGCCAAGAACGGCTTGGACAAGCCCCTCCCCCAGCAGTTCTGGCTCTACTTGAAGAACCTGCTCAAGGGGGACTTGGGGTACTCCTACCAGATGAAGCGGCCCGTGCTCGAGGTGCTGTGGGAGCGGCTCCCCTGGACGCTCCTCCTTACGGGGACGAGCTTGATCTTGGCCACGATCATCGGCGTCGTCGTGGGGACGCTGGCTGCCTGGCGGCGCGGTCGGCGCTTCGACGCGATCTCGCTTACGACCTTCATCCTGCTGGACTCCACCCCCAGCTTCTGGCTGGGGATGATCCTCATCGCCGTCTTCGCCGTCAACGCGAAGCTTCTGCCCATCTTCGGCGCTCAGACCCCTTGGGTGACGCTGACGGGCTGGGCCTATATAGCCGACATCCTCAAGCACTTGATCCTGCCGGTCACCACGCTCACGCTCACCACGATCTCGGGGACGTTTATGATCATGCGCTACTCGATGCTCCAGACCCTGGGGGCAGACTACATCACCACCGCCCGCAGCAAGGGGCTGCCCGAGCGGGTCGTGCTCTACCGCCATGCGATGCGCAACGCGCTGTTGCCCGTGGCCACCGTCTTCATGCTCAACTTAGGGTTTGTAGTCAGTGGGGCGACGGTCGTGGAGACCGTCTTCAGCTATCCCGGGCTGGGGCGCCTGCTCTTCGAGGCCGTGCTCAACCGGGATTACCCCCTGCTGCAGGGAGCCTTCTTGCTGATCACCCTGAGCGTGCTGGCGGCCAACGTCGTGGCCGATCTCCTCTATCCGCTGCTCGACCCCAGAGTCCGCAGTTCTCGATGAGACGATGAGACGAGCAGGAAGACTCACTCCCAAGGAGGGAAAGGAAGAAACCTAGGGGGGACCGATCATGGAAGTCGGCGGGAGGCTACGACGCGCGGTGCGATTCTTCCAGGAGAACCCCTTGAGCTGGGTGGGGCTGATCCTCCTGATCGGGCTGGGCGGCGTGGCTCTGCTGGCCCCGTACTTGAGCCCGTACGATCCCAAGGAAGTGGTCGGCAGGCCGTTCCAAAAGCCCTCCCCGGAGCATCCCCTGGGCACGAACGACATCGGCCAGGACATCCTCTCGGAACTCCTCTACGGCGCGCGGACCAGCCTGTTGATCGGGTTTACGGCGGCGGCGATCGCCATCCTCCTGGGGACGCTGGTGGGGGTGGTGGCCGGGTACGCCGGCGGGTGGGTGGACGCCGCGCTGATGCGCCTGGTGGACGTGGTGCTGGTGATCCCCTTCCTGCCGCTGATGATCCTGCTGGCAGCGTACCTGGGGCCGGGGTTGATCAACATCATCGGGGTGATCGCCGCGCTCATCTGGGCCCGCCCCGCCCGCGTGATCCGCTCTCAGGTCCTCTCGCTCAAGCACTCCGCCTACATCGAAGCGGCGGAGGCGTTGGGGGCGGGCTTCGGGCGTGTCCTCTTCCGCCATGTGCTCCCCGGGGTACTGCCCTTGGCGCTGGCCCAGTTCATCCTGGCGGCCTCCAGCTCCATCCTCATCGAGTCGTCGCTGGCGTTCCTGGGGCTGGGGGATCCCCTGCGCAAGTCCTGGGGGACGATTCTGTATTATGCCCAGGCGCGCGGGGCCTTCCTGACGGGGGCCTGGCTCTGGTGGGTCCTCCCCCCCGGACTGCTCATCACGCTCAGCGTGCTGGGGTTTGCTCTGACCGGGTACGCCCTGGAACGGCTGATCCAACCCCAACTCGCCCGCCACGGGGGCCCTCAGCCGCCGCGAACGCGGAGCCAACGGTAACAGCGGGCGTATCGATCCTCATACCCCCTCGCCGAAGGCTCCAGCCCCTTGACGCTCCAAGCCCATAGCGGGTATAATCCCGCAAACCGGACCGGAGCCCAAGAAGGGGGACACAGGGGACTTGCGAGCCCTAGTGGTTTTTGGTGCCGTCTTGATCTTGCTCGCAGGCAGCGCTCTTAACGGGCCCGTTTGCCATCAAGCGTTCAGTTGCCCCCTCGCCTCGGAAGTCGTGCTCCTCGCCTTTCATCCGACCCTAGCCTTTGTGTACGTCTCCCCACCGGTAGCCCCGCACGAGGGGAGATCTCCCTTACTGGAGCATCCTCCTCAAAGAGACATCTCCTAGCAGCACGTCGTGCCCCAGGGCATCGGAGGCCCTGGTACTCCGTTTCGGGAAGGAACCGGGCATTCTGAGACCCGGAAGATCGCTCTACCCAAAAGGAGGTCGGAACCATGCAGCAAGCCGTACGGAGCGGCATCAACCGACGGCAGTTCCTCAAGCGGGTCGGCGCGGCGGCCGGAGCCACGGTGCTCCTAGGCCCCCTCGGTCGGCTCACGGGCTACGGCCAGATGCAGAAGGTGGTGCGGGCCGCCCTCTGGCAGGAGCCCGAGGGGTTGAACCCCTTCTTCTTCATCCAGACCGCCAGCCGGATCGTCCGCAAGCGCGTGCTCGAGGGGCTCTTCCGCATCGCCCCCGACGGGAGCGTCGTCCCCGTCCTGGCCGCCGAGGTCCCCACCCAGCAGAACGGCGGCATCTCCGAGGACGGCAAGACGATCACCATCAAGCTCAAGAAGGGACTCGTCTGGTCGGACGGGACCCCCGTCACTGCCCAGGACGTCGTCTTCACCTGGGAGGTCGTCATGGACGACCGCAACCCGGTCAGCAGCCGCGCGGGCTACGACCTCATCGAGGACATGAGCACCCCGGACGACACCACGGTCGTGATGCGCTTCCGCGAGGTCTACGCCCCGTTCTTGACGCTCTTTAGCGTCAACCACGCGGTGCTCCCCCGCCACGTCTTCAACGGGAATACCGATCTGAGTCAGTCGCCCTTCAACCGCGAGCCCGTGGTGGGGACGGGGCCCTTTAAGTTCGTCCGCTGGGAGTCCGGCGCCTTCATCGAACTGGAGAAGAACCCCATGTACCGGGGAGCTCCGGACAAGCCCCTGCTGGACAAGCTCATCTACACGATCGTCCCCGCCCGCGAGACGGCGATCCAGCAGATCAAGACCGGCCAGGTCGACGCGATGTGGAACCTGCTGGAGTCCCAGATCCCCGAGTTCCAGGGGCTCGCGGACGTACGACTCCTCAACACCCCCTCGGCCAACCTCGAGTACTTGGGGCTCAACCTGAGCGACCCCAGGAGCCAAGACCCGAACAACCCCGGCTACACCGATCCCAACAAGCCGCACCCCATTCTGGGGGACCCGGCGGTGCGCGAGGCGATCGAGCTGGCGATCGACAAGCAGGCGATCGTCGACGCCCTCTTCGGAGGGCTCACCAGCGTGGCCGTCTCGCCCATTAGCCCCTTCCACTGGGCGAACAACCCCGAGATCGGGCCGAGCGAGTACAACCCCGACAAGGCGAAGCAGCTCCTGGACGAGGCGGGCTGGACCCCCGGCCCCGGCGGGGTGCGCGTCAAGGACGGGGTGCGCATGGACCTGCGCATCATGACCACCACGGGCGACCAGATCCGCCTGCAAACGGAGCAGATCATCCAGCGCTACCTCCTGGAGGTGGGGATCAACCTCCAGATCGTCAACGTCCCCTCCGCGGTACTCTTCAGCAAGAACGGTCCGCTCCAGACGGGGGACTACGACATCGCCGAGGACACCTGGGGCCCGGACTTCGACCCGGCGGACTTCCTGACGATCCTCTTCCACAGCAACTCGCTGCCGCCCAACGGCTGGAACTTCTTCCGCATCAACAGCCCCGACATCGACAAGCACATCGACCTGGGGAACTCCGCCATCGGGATCGAGGCCCGCAAGCCGCACTACCAGATCGCCCAGAAGCTCATCCTCGACACCGGGGCCTACATCCCCTTGTACAACCGCTCGCTCATCGACGCCTTCCGCACGAACGTCAAGGGCGTCACCGAGGGCGGCAACCCCTGGGACGACTTCAGCTGGGACGCGGAGAACTGGGACGTTTGATGGGATCGATCCCTAAGGCTTGACGCTACCCCGTCAAGCCAAGCACGGAGCGGCCCGAGGGGCGGGAGGCAGGTCGTATCGGAGCCTCCTCCCGCCCCTCGGGGACTCGTCAAAGAACCCGCCCGAGGGACACGGGCGCGATCGGAATGGGACATTATCTTTTGCGGCGCTTGGTGGAGGGGATCCCCCTGCTGTTGGGGATCACCCTGGTGGTCTACTTGGTGCTGGTGAGCATCCCGGGAGGCCCGTTGGCAGCCTATCGGAACAACCCCCGGGTGCGGGCCGAGGACCTGGCTCGACTGGAGAAACAGCTGGGACTGGATCGGCCCGTCCACGTGCGGTATGCCCTTTGGCTGGGGCGGTTCGTCCGCGGGGATTGGGGATACTCGTACGTCACCCGCCAGCCGGTCCTCTCGATGATCTGGGAACGATTCCAAAACACGGTGTACCTGATGGGGATCTCGATGCTCGTCACCCTCTTGCTGGCCCTTCCTATCGGGATCTACTCCGCCGTCCGTCAGTACTCCCTCTTCGATCACGCCATGACCGGGTTGGCGTTTATGGGCTACTCGATGCCGGTCTTTTGGCTGGGGCTGCTGTTGATGCTCCTCTTCAGCGTCGAGCTGCGCTGGTTCCCGGCCGGGGGGATGTTCACCGTCGGGGAGGAGCTGTCGGGCTGGGAGGCCTTTCTCGACCGCCTGCGGTACCTCGCACTGCCCGTGATCACCTTGACCATCGTATCCACCGGGTTTTACGCGCGATACCTAAGGGCCAGCCTCCTAGACGTCATTCACCAGGACTATGTGCGCACGGCATGGGCCAAGGGGCTGCGGGGGAGCCGGGTAATCTTCCGCCACGCGCTGCGCAACGCCTTGATCCCCTTCGTCACGGTGGTAGCGATCCACCTGCCCCAGCTCTTCACCGGCGCGGTGGTGGTGGAAACCCTCTTCGCCTGGCCGGGGATCGGGAGGCTGTTCTGGGATTCGGCGCTCCGGTTCGACTATCCCGTGCTTATGGGGGTGCTGGCGATCGGAGCGCTGTTGGTGTGGTTCTTCAACTTGCTCGCCGATCTGCTCTACGGGTATTTAGATCCGAGGATCCGCTATGGCTGAACCGAGCGTGCTGGAGAAGGCACCCGCGTTTGGGGAGGGTGGGGGGACGCCGGTCGAGCCCCCTGTGGAAAGCCTGTGGCGGCTCACCTGGCGCCGCTTCCTGCGTCACCGCGTGGCCTTGGCGGGGCTGGCGGTGTTGACCCTCTTGCTGCTGAGCGCCCTCTTCGCCCCTTGGATCGTGCCCTATGACCCGAACGCCATCGACTTGAAAGCCCGATATCAACCGCCGAGCTGGGCTCACCCCATGGGCACGGATGACCTGGGACGCGATCTGCTCTCCCGGGTGATCTACGGAGGACGGATCTCGCTGAGCATCGGAATCCTCTCCGCGCTCGTCTCCGTGCTCTTCGGCACCCTCATCGGAGCGCTCGCCGGCTTCTTCGGGCGGATGGTGGACGGGGTCCTCATGCGCTTTACGGATCTTATGCTCACCTTTCCGCCCCTGCTGCTGCTTATCCTGCTGGCTTCGCTGTTCGGCACGAGCTTCCTCACCATCGTCTTGGTCATCAGCTCCGTGAGCTGGATGAACGTGGCCCGCTTGGTGCGGGCTTCGTTCCTCTCGCTGAAGGAACAGGACTTCGTCGAGGCCGCCCGGGCGTTGGGGGCCGGACCGCTGCGCCTGATGGTCCGTCACATCCTGCCGAACGCCCTGAGCCCCATCATCGTAGCCGCGACCCTGGGCGCCGCCGCGGCGATCCTCACGGAGTCGACCCTCTCGTTCCTGGGGTTGGGGATTCAGCCCCCCACCTCCTCGTGGGGGACGATGTTGCAGACGGCCCAGTCCCAGATCTCCACCGCCCCCTGGATGAGCCTCTTCCCGGGGTTGATGATCTTCCTCACGGTGCTGAGCATCAACTTCGTGGGCGACGGACTGCGCGACGCTCTGGACCCGCGCAAGGTCCTCTAGTCCCGGGTCTCCTCCGCTCCTCCTCCGCGGCCCGACCCGGCAGGCCCGGGCGGGCAACGCCTCCCCTCCTCCCCCTACCAGCTTGCGGCTTCTCTAGGGAACCGGGAGGTGGCAGGAGCGCGGAGCAAGGCGTATGATAGAGGAGATGATGTCCCCACGGGTGCGGGCTGCCATGGCACAAGAGACAACGGCACGGCGGAAGGGCGTGGAGTTCGTTCCTTCCAGCGGCAGGACGATGCCCCGCCCGAGGAAGTACGTCCTCCTGGGAGGACTGGCGGGGCTGGGGTTCCTTCCGGTCTTCGGGATCCCCACAGCCCTCCTCCCCACACCGTATTTCGTGCGCATGGTCCCTACAACCGTTTGGGACTACTTCGTCTGGGGGGGTACGTCCCTGCTCCTCGGGGCCTGGGTAGCCCTGCGGCTCTATGGAAGGGCCGCCCGAGCTGCCCGAGCTCTCCCCCCGTCCCCGCAGGCTCAGGGGGAAGGGATGACGATCGGAGGAGCTCTAGGCAGCGTGCTGGCGTTCGGATGCCCGATCTGCAACAAGGTCTTGGTGGCCTTGTTGGGGGCATCGGCCGTGCTCGCGTATGTAGACCCCTATCGCCCGGCCGTGGGTGCGATCTCCCTAGCGGTGCTGAGTCTGGCCGTGCTCCTCCAGGTCCGGGACCTCCGTCGTCCCTTCTCTTCCGATCCGTGCCCCGGGTGTTCGGGTCGGAGGGGGGAAGCGGTCACCCATCCGACGAATCCGAGGAACGTTACCGAGTAAAAAGGGAGAGAAGCGGAAACGAACCGGGAACTACGAAGGCCCAAGAGAAGGGAGGAGAAGAGGGAACGCGATGGCAAAGATCCGCTGTCCACACTGCAAGCACACGTTCTCGTCGCAGGACGCGCTGCGCCAGCACCTCCGGGCGAAGCACCCGGAGAGCTGGCGTCTTCGACAGCTGAAGGTATACGGCGGGGGAGGGCTGCTGGCCGTGGGGCTCGTGGCCCTTCTCGTGACGTACTTCTCCGGACGCGGCATCCTACCGCCGACCTCGTTTGCCGGTCCCCATGTAGAGACTTGGCCGGAACAGCGCATCTCGGAGGTCCCCATCCCCATTCCCCAGCAGAAGCACATCATCGAACACGTTCCGGGCGGGCGTCCTGGGGTGCTCTTGCAGTACAACTGCGAAAAGTTCGAATGCGAGCCGGACTTGGTGGAGAAGTTGGCTCAGATCGCGCTGCAGTACCCCTATGTGTACATGGCCCCGTACCCGAACATGGACGGCAAGATCGTGCTCTCCGCGCTCAACGCCCAACTCGTCCTCGACGAGTTTGACGAGGAGAAGATCGTAGAGTTCATCGAGAGGCGCTGACGGGGACAGGGGAACGACGCGACCATGAACGTGAACGTGAACCTCGAGCTGTTGCCCTTCTCGTTCGTGGCGGGCGTGTTCACCTTCTTCAGCCCCTGTTTTGGCGCGATGCTCCCCACCTATGCGTCCCTCTACCTGGCCCGACAGGAGAGCGACTCCTCGGGGTGGCTCCGTCGCGGCTTGCACGGCCTCAAGCTGGGAGGACTCATCAGCGCGGGGATGCTCACCAGCTTGGGGATTCTCGGGGTGCTCTTCGCCTTCATCGGCAGCGCCATCGGGAAATACCTCCCGTGGGTGGCGGTCCTGGTCGGACTGGGCATCCTGGTGGCAGGGGTCGTCTTGGTGGTGCGCCCGGAGTTCTCCCCCTCGCTCAGCGGGGTGGTGGAGCGTTGGATCCCCCTGCGGGCTCGGACGGGCGCGGGCACGGGCACGAGCACGACGGCCGGCGCGTACGGCTTGGGAGCGTTTTACCTCTACGGGCTTGTCTACGCAGTCTGCGCCGCGGCCTGCACGCTGCCGATCTTCCTCTCCGTGATGATGCAGACCTTCCTGGGAGGGCCGCTCAACGGCCTGGTGCACTTCGCTGCGTACGGGTGGGGCATGTCGGTGATGATGCTCGGGTTCGGCGTGCTCCTGGCGTACGCCAAGGGGGCCGTCCAGAGAGTTTTCTACTCTATGGGCATGCGGATTCGGCGGCTTGGCGGGGTCTTCATGATCCTCGCAGGAGGGTTTGTGTTATACTACCTGCTCATCTACGGACGGTACATCGATGACCTGCTGCGATGAGCCTCCGCCTCCCTCGCCCTCGACCCCAAAGAGGAGCGGAGGAGGCGGCGGGACGAAGACCGTAAGGGACGGATAGCAGAGCACGCAACCACCCAATGGCAAGGGAGGGGGAAGCAGAGAACCATGCTCCGAAAGATGCTGATCGTCTCAGTTGCCCTGCTGGGAATGGGCATCACCGGACTGGTCACCTACTCGTATTTCTTCATGCAGCGATCGCCGGAAGGGCTGGCCGAGCTGCGGCAACGGGCGGAGCAGACGGCCCTCGATCGAGGCCGGATGATCATCACCTTCAGCCGAGGGCAGTTTATCGACAAGGACGCAGAGGTCAATCCGGAGATCACCGCACCCTTCCCCGGGTATCGCGCGCCGGACTTCGCCTTCCCGGACCTGGACGGGAAGATTTGGCAGCTGAGCGCGCTGCGGGGCAAGCCGGTGTTGCTGAACTTCTGGGCTACCTGGTGTCCCCCCTGCCGCAAGGAGATTCCGGACCTCCAAGCGTTCCATGAGCAATACGGTGACCGGATCGTGCTGCTAGGGATCAACTGGGCCGAGGAGCCGGAGGACGTACGGGCCTTCATGGAGCGCTACGGGGCCACGTACACCACCCTCCTCGACGAGGACGGGAAGTTCTTCGTACGGTACCGCCTAACAGGCCTTCCGACGTCTTATTGGATCGACGAAGAGGGGATCATCCGCGGAATGTGGCTGGGGGCCATGGACTTGGAGGACATGGTGGAAGGGTTCCGCAAGACGACGCGGGCTCTCGACGCGGACGCGGACGGATCGGAAAACGACGCATCCGCAGAGAGCCCCTAGGGGCCGCGGACGGACACGGGTAAGAAATCCCCCAAGAGAAGGAAGGGAAGAAAACGGGGAGGGGAGACGATGACCGAGCGAGGAAGGATCGGCGTAGGAGTCGGGTGGATCTGGGCTGCGCTGTTGGGCCTTCTCGCCCCGACAGCAGGGGCCACAAGCTACGTCCCCATGGCGGATCGGGACCTCGCCGAAGGCGCCTCTCTCCTCATCGTCGGACAGGTGTTGGAAACCCGTCCTTCCGTCGCCGCCGATCGGGTATACACCGACTACCTCGTTCGCGTAGAAGAGGTCCTCCAGGGCGGCAGGGAGCAGCCCCTGCAGACCGTGGTCGTGCGGGTCCTCGGGGGCGAAGGTCCCGACGGGCTGTCCTTGAAGATCTGGGGCGCCCCACGCTTCCGGCCTTCGCAACGGGTGATCCTCTTCCTGAACCCCCATCCGGACGGGACGTTCCGGATTTACCAGTTCTTTCTGGGGGCCTTCGTGGAGATCACCGTGGGCGGCCGCCGAATCGCCTTCCGAGACCTAGCGGACGTCCACGCCGTCTCCCCGCCGGGGTGGGGCGTGCCTCCCGAGCCGGCGACGCGGGTGCGCGACTTCGAGGGGTTCGTCCGCTGGCTCCGAGACCGCGCGGCGGGAAGGGAGCGCGAGCCGGACTACTTCCTCTCTTTGAGCGCGAGCGACCTGATCTCCGTACGGGCCCAGTTCACCCTCTTCGAGGTACAGGGGCTGAACTTGCGGTGGTTCGAGTTCGACTCCGGGGGGAGCGTGGACTGGTACGCCCACCAGGACGGTCAGTCCGGACTGGCAAGCGGCGGCTTCCCGGAGTTCCAAAACGCACTGGCCGCCTGGAATAACGAACCCGCTACTCCCATCAACTACGTCTACCAGGGGACGACCGCCTCCACCGGCGGTTTCACCGCAAGGGACAACCTCAACGCCATCCTCTTCGACGATCCCAACGACGAGATCGACGGCAGCTTCGACTGCGCGACCGGAGGGGTCTTGGCCGTCGGAGGGCCCTGGTACCAAGGGCAGGCGACCTTTCAGGGGGAGACCTACTGGGTCATCGTCGAGGGGGACATCATCACCCAAGACGGGGTTTCCTGCTTTTTCCAAAACAGCTCGACTCCAAGCAAGGCGGCCGAGGAGCTCTTCGGTCACGAGCTCGGACACACCCTAGGGATCGACCACTCCTGTGACGACGACCCGAGCACTCCCCCTCCCCCCTGCAGCAGCGACCCCGTTCTCGACGATGCCCTCATGCGGGCCTACGTCCACAACGACGGACGAGGAGCCCAGCTCAACAGCGACGACCAAGCCGCTGCCCGCGCCCTCTACGAACAGCCGGGCAACCCCGATCCCACCGCCGCGGTCTTCACCGTGGCCAACGACGGGACCGTGCGCTCCGATCGGGCCTACTTCTGCGGCCTCTCTCAAGGGTGCTTCAACGCGGGTCTGGGAGCGGACTTGGCAGAGCGCATCGACGTAGTCGAGCCCGTCGAACCCGGAGACGTCGTGGAGATCGACCCGGATAACCCGAAACGCTATCGCAAAGCCCGTAGAGCGTACAGCGACTTGGTGGCTGGGGTAATCGCCACCCAGCCGGGGATCACCTTGGCCAACCGACCGGACGAACGGCAACAAGTCCCACGCTACCTAAGGGCACTCCTCGCGCTGCGGGAGGCCGGCGTTCCCCCGCTCCTGCAGGCCCTGCTGACTCCCCTTCCCCGGGCGCTCGAAGGGGCCACGGCGGTATGGCTAGAAGCGACCGCACACCCGACCCCTTTCGTCAACTCCCTCAAGAGCAAGAGGGGGATGGGGGCGAGCCTGGCCGACTTGGAGGAGCAGCGCCGCTGGCAGGTCGTTTGGGAACGGGCGACGGCGAAGCTCCCCGGGAGGCCTCTGATGGCGCTCATGGGGCGGGTCTACGTGAAGGCCACCGCGGCGAACGGCCCCATCCGCCCCGGGGATCTCCTCACCACGGCCGAGGAGCCCGGGTACGCCATGCGCTGTCCTCGGGCGGAGCTCTGCGAGGGGGCGATCGTGGGCAAGGCCCTCGAGCCCCTCCCCCGGGGAGAGGGGCTCATCCTGGTGCTGGTCACGGCCAAGTGACGAAGCCTTCCATGTGAAACAGACCACACCACAGCCCTCGACTTCGACCGCCGGCCGGGCTGCACTTCGAAGCCCTCTAGGGCCTTCCGTGCTGTATCTGTAGGGGGCGGAGTCGGGTGCCCGCCCGCGTGAGGCCCACCGTCAGGCCGAAGGCCCCCAGCGTGGCGGCGCTCAAGGCCCGCTCGATGCCCCAAGCATCTCCCAAAGCCCCCACCGCGGTGACCATCAAGCCGCTCACCCCCCAAGCGACCCCCATCACCAGGGCCGAAGCCGTACCCGCGTTCCGGGGCAATAGCTCTTGGGCATGGGCTACGATCACGGGGTTCGAAGCGCTCAGCAGTCCACCGCCCAGGAGCAGCAGCGTCAGCGACGGCCATCCCGAGGTGAGGAGGAACCCGAGCATCGCCAAGAAGCCCGTCCATAGGGTGACGACGGTGACGGGCCAGCGGCCGAAGCGATCGGAGAGGAACCCACCCAAGAGTCCCGAGGGGACGCTCACGAAGAGAAACCCCACCAACGAGAGGCTTCCGGCCAAATAGTCAAATCCCCGCCCCTGCAACAGGATGACCAAGAACGTGAGGAACGAGAGCAGGACGGTGTGGCGCAGGACGACCAGTCCCCACAGCAGGGCCAGGGCCGCCCGACCCTGCCCCTGCCCCTGCGCCTGCGGTGGAGCCTCCGCACCGGCGGCAGCAGAGGCCGCAGGGGAAGGAAGCGATGAGGCGGCGGGGACGGCCACGGCCCGAAGGAGACGGGCGAGCAGCGCGCCCAACGCGACCAGGGGGAGGAGGGCCCAGGGACTGGCCTCCAGCGAGAAGCGGTCCAGCCACAGGGCCATCAGTGCCGGCCCCAAGGAGAAGCCGAGCATCCCGGCGCTGATGAACAGCGACACATACAGCCCCTTGCGGCCCGCAAAGATCCTTCCCGAGAGGGCCGTCGCCTGGGGATGGAACATCGCCGTCCCCAAGGCCGCCAGCACGAGCGCCCCCAGCACCCAGCCGTAGCCCGGAAGGACCCCAATGACACTCATGAACCCTCCAGTGAGGAGAGGCCCCCATAGGACGAAGTTCCACCGGGGCATGCGGTCTGCCAGCAAGCCGAACCCCAACTGGGAGAACGAGGCCGTGACCGTAAAGACGGTCGAGAGTACGGCCACGAGCGTGAGGTTCAACCCCAACGTCTCGCGCAGCAGCGGGAGATACACGGGCAGGAAGTTCGCGTACAGGTCGTTGGTGAAGTGGGCAACCATTAAGCCCACTAAGAGCCCTGCGCTCGGGCTCGGCACCGCCTGCATCTCGGGGTGGGAGGTCGAAGTCGTAGCCAAGGCGACTAGGCAACGTAAAACGCAAGAGGAAGGGGAGACACGGCGATTCGCGCCGGTCGCCCCTTCCTCGCCTCGCTCGGAGCGGTTTACTTCAGGCTCTTGATGTACTCGATGAGGGCTTGGAGGTCCTCCTCGCTCAGCTGGCTGTACGGCGGCATCACCGGCGGGAACCCTTTAACGATCTTCGCGTTGGGGTCCACAATGGACTCCTTCAGGTAGTCTTCATCAGCGACCACGGTGCTCCCGTCCTCCAGCTCTCGCTCGGAGCCGAACAGCCCCTTCCAGGTAGGACCGGTGCGGGGACTGCCGTCCACGGAGTGGCATCCCAAGCACCCGTTGGCCTGCGCCAGTTGCTTACCCCGCTCGATGAGGTCCTCCAACCCCGCGGCGGGCTCCTCCTTCGGTTCGTCCTTCGGCTCCTCCTGAGGCGGCTGCTGAGGCTCTTCCGGCTTGGGACGCTCCGCAGCAGGCTCCTCCTTTGGGGTCTCCTCTTGCTGCTGTCCGCCTCCGCAGCCGGCCAGCCCTATCGCTACCCCCCCGAGGAGGACGAAGAATAACAGGCGCAACGACAGACGAGTTCGAGCCGTGCTGTTCATGCTTGCATAACCCCCCCTTTGCAATCGTAGGGGTATTGTACACCCTCTTCCCCTTGGGATGCCAGCCCGCCCGTCGGCTTCCCGAGCCCGGATGGGGGGTTGCGTCCGAGAGCCGGACGATCTATGATCCGAGCGCTATGAGGAAGCACATCGAGGGGTCCCCTCCGGGGGCGAAGCGGGTGGCCCTCGTCACCGGGGCGAGCCGGGGGATCGGCGCGGCCACGGCGATCGCCCTCGCCCGTCGAGGCTTCCACGTGGCCGTGAACTACCTCCGAAACGAGGAGAGAGCCCGGGCCGTCGTGCGCGAGGTCGAGCGCCTGGGCCGCCGGGCCGTGGCCCTGCAGGCGGACGTGGGCGACTACCCTCAAGTCCAGAGGCTGATCGCCCAGACGGTGGACGCGCTGGGCGGGCTCCACGCCCTGGTGAACAACGCGGGCTACTCCTCCCATGCTTCCCTCGAGGAGCTTTCCATCGAGGAATGGCACCGCATGGTGGCCGTGACCCTCGACGGGGCCTTCTACTGCTGCAAGGAGGCCGCCCCCCACATGAAGAGGGCCGGTTGGGGCCGAATCGTCAACGTCTGCTCCCTGCGGGCGATGACGGGCTCCGACCACGGGGCGCACTACGCCTCCGCCAAAGCGGGCCTGCTCGGGCTCACGAAGTCGTTGGCCTTGGAGCTGGCCCCCGAGATCACGGTCAACGCCGTATCCCCCGGCTACACCCTCACGGACATGACCCGGACCGCGCTGGAGGACCCTCAAAAAGCTGAGAGAATTCGGGCGCAGATCCCGCTGAGGCGTCCGGCCTCCCCGGAGGAGATCGCCGCCGTGATCGCCTTCCTCTGCTCGGAGGACGCGGGCTACCTCACGGGGGAGACGATCAACGTCAACGGCGGAATCTACATGCGCTCGTGATGCCTCTGCGCTTTGCCTACGGCCTTGCGGCGCTCTCCGGCCTGCTCCTCTCCGGGAGCATGCCGGGGCCCGATCTGGGAGCGCTCGCTTGGGTGGCCCTTGTCCCCCTGCTCTGGGCCCTCCACGGTCGAAGCCCCCGAGAGGCCTTTCGGCTGGGAGGGCTTGCGGGCCTCGTCTACTTCGGGACGCTGCTCTACTGGGTGTACGCCGTGTGGGATTGGGCCTCCTTCGCCATCGTCCCCGGGCACCTGATCTTGTCGGGGTATCTAGCGCTCTACTGGGGGGCCTTCGGCGCGCTCTCCGCCTTCCTCGCGCGGCGGCTCCCCCTAAGCCTTCTGACGATCGCCCTGCCGGCCCTGTGGGTGGTGCTGGAGTACGTCCGGGCGCTGGGGCGCTTCGGATTCCCCTGGGGCCAGGCCGCCGACGCCCTCTACCAGCAGCTTCCGTTCGTGCAGCTCGCCTCCCTAGGGGGCATCTGGGCCGTCTCCTTCTTGGTGGTGTTCGTCAACGCCCTGATCTTCGCCGCCGTACGAGCCCGCAGCGCGCGCTACGGGCTCCTGGCCCTGGGGGTGCTGGCGGCGGCGTTCCTATGGGGTCAGACGCGGCTGGCGGCCCCGATCCCCGAGGGACCCGAGCGGAAGCTCGCGCTGGTGCAGCCGAGCATCCCCCAGCGGCTCCGGGGGAACCCGCAGCTGCTGGAGGAGCACGCCCGGGTCTACTTCCGGCTGCTGGAGGAGGTCGCCCGTTCGGAGACCCCGGCGGACTGGGTGGTGCTCCCGGAGTCGATCCTGCCCACCCTGGTGCTCGACGACCCTCGGGTCTTGGAGCCGTTGAGGGAGTGGGCAGCCGGGCAGAACGTGACGCTCTTGTTCGGGACGTACATCGCGGAAGGGGAGGATATCTTAAACGGCGCGACGGGCCTCTCCCCTTCGGGAGAGGTGCTCGGCCGGTACGCCAAGGTGCAGCTCGTCCCCTTCAGCACGGAGTACTTTCCGGGGGCCTCTCTCCTGGAGAGACTGGGGATCACGCGCTTCCTGCCCGTGGGGACGCGGCTGGGGCTGCTCACCCCCGGCTCGGGCTGGGAGCCGCTCCTCTTGCCCGAAGGGGCGGTGGGGACCCCCATCTGCTTCGAGTCGATCTTCTCCCGCATCGCGCGGGCGTTCGTCCGCAACGGGGCGGAACTGATCATCACCGTGACGAACGACGCGTGGTTTAAGCGCACCTGGGCGCTGGAGCAGCACTTCGCCAAGGGGGTCTTCCGGGCCGTGGAGACGGGGCGCTACTTCGTCCAGGCGGCCAACACGGGGATCTCCGGGATCGTCGACCCGCGGGGCCGGATCCTCGCCCAGACAAAAAAGGACGAGCGCACGGTGCTTTGGGGCACCGTGCGCCTGCTGCAGGGGCGTACGCCCTTTGTGCGCTACGGTGATGGGTTCGTCTATCTCCTCGGGTTGATCGTGCTCTGGGTGCTGGTGCGGGCACGGAGCGGGCTGAGAGGACCCGTCGTCACGCCGACTGCCCCGGACTCCTCACGGCCCGCGCTCGGAGCCTGAACCTGAACCCATCGCCTCCCTCCGGAGGGAAGCGGGGTGCACGTTGAAGGTCCCCACGGTGGTCAGGGGTCCGGTGACGGCAAGGGTGTCGGGGTCCAGCATGAAGATCTGGAAGTCCCCGTCGCGGTTGGAGACGAAGGCGATCCGGCCGTCCGGGAGCCAGACGGGGCTGAGGTCTTCGGCAGAGTGGGTGGTGACCTGCGCCAGGCCCGTCCCGTCGGCGTTGATCGTGAAGAGGTCGAAGTTGCCGTTCCGGTCCGAGGCGAAGACGATCTTCGTCCCATCGGGACTCCAGGAGATCCCGCCGCGGAAGACGGGCGCGGGGCTGGTGAACATCCCGCCGAAGTCCATGAACAGGTCGCCACGGAAGCCGTCGGCGTCCGCGTTGTCCGTAAGCTGGGTAAGACCCGTCCCGTCAGGACGGATCTTATAAATCTCGAAATCCCCGTCGCGGTCGGAGGCGAAGGCGATCCACTCCCCGTCCGGCGACCAGGCGGGGGCCAGCGCGTGGCTTCCGGCCTCCACGAAGAGCTCCGTCATCTGGTCGGTCTCGAGGTCGTAGACGTAGAGCCCGAACGCCGTCCCTAGGTTGTCTTTATCGGAGGCGAAGACGATCTTCGTCCGATCGGGGGACCAGCTGGGCTGGACCTCGTGACTTACGGTCTGCACGGGCGTGAGGTTGATGGGGAGCGTCCCGTCCGGCTCCGAGAGGAACAGGTCGAAGGAGCAGTTGGGGCAGTCCATCAGCGTGGAGCGCGCGGAGGAGAAGGCCAGCCGATCCCGCCCGTTGGGGGCCAGCGCCGGGAACATGTCGGGCCCCGGGACGTCCGTCACCTGGGCCGGGTTGCTCCCGTCCGTGTCCATACGAAAGATTTCTACGTCCCCGGTGCGGTCGGAGGTGAAGTAGATGCTCGAGGCGCCCACCGTGACCACGACGGTATCGCTGTTTTGCTTGCCCAAGTTATCCGTTACGGTCAGGATCACGAGGTACGTCCCCTCCGCGAGGAACTCGTGAGAGGCCGTCTGAGCGTCGACGGTCGGGCTGCCGTCTCCAAAGTCCCATACAAACGAGACGATGGTTCCGTCCGGATCGTAAGAGGCGCTCCCGTCGAACTGCACCGTCAAGGGGGCCTCCCCGGAGGTGGGCGAGGCATTCGCGATGGCCACCGGCGGCTGGTTCACGAACGCCGGACAGCCCGCAAGCCCTACGGCCAAGCCGCCCAGCACGAAGAGCGCAAGGGCCCGCTGTCCCAGCCGGGCCACGATCCCCCGTCTCGTTTCGTTCTCAAACATCTCCATAGATAGGTCCTCCTTGCTCCGCTCCCGGCATCTCTCTCGCTCTCGATCGGCATCCTCAAAGCGCAATGCAATTGGGTCTGCTTTCAGCGTAGGAAACCCGGCCCGCCTCCCCAAGGACCGCCGTTCTCGGCGACCCTCTGCTTTGTCTACTCCGGGGACGACAGCGGTCCCCTCGCCCCCGGCCCCCTCGTCCCGCTACACTCGGGGTGAAACTTTTAGGGGGGGGTGCGGTGTATATGGCGGCGAGCGACGAAGAAAGGAACCGCGATGGGTGAGGGAGAACTTCGGCTGGTTCAGCAGGCGCTCCAAGGCGACATCGACGCTTGGGGGGAGATCGTGAGACGCTATAAATCCGCCGTGTACGGGGTGGCCCTCGGGATCTTGGGCAACCCCGCCGACGCCGAAGACATCGTCCAAGACGCCTTCATCCGCGCGTACGAGAACCTACATCGCTATGATCTCAAACGGAAGTTCAGCACCTGGCTCTTCACGATCACGGCCAACCTCTGCAAGAACAAACTGCGCCGGGAGCGCTTCTTCGCGCCGCTTAAAGGGCTCTCCCAAATTCGGGGCGGAGAAGACCCCGCCGAGACGGTGGCGCGGGAGGAGCGCTGCTCCCGGGTCCAAGAGGCGCTCCAAGAGCTGGACGAGAAGTACCGGACACCGCTGGTGTTGCGATATTACAGTGACCTCGAATACAAGGAGATCGCCGAAGCCCTCGGAATCCCTGAAGGGACGGTCAAGACGCGGATTCACCGGGGGAAGCAGGCGCTCAAGCACTGGTTGGAAGCGAAAGGGGTGATCGAGAGTGCGAGATGAACTGTATCGGGAGACTCGCCCCTCCCATGGGCCGGAGGAAGACGAGGTCGCTCGCCTCGTCAAGGAGGGACTGGAGTACGAGGCCCTCCGGGGGGCGGAGCGGCTGGCGGGCTTGGAACTACGCGTGATGCGCGCTCTGGAGGAGCGCCGTGCCCGCGCCCGCCGCAGCCCCCGCCGCAGCCCCGCCCGACGCCTCCTCGAGGTCCTCGAGGGGCTCCGAGCTCCCCGGCCCGCGCGGGCGCTTGCGGCGACGGCGGCGGCCCTGGCGATCTTTGCGCTCGGCTTCCTCGTGGGATCGTGGGCGAGCGATCCGTTCGTGGCCGAGCGGGGCGTGGAGTTCGTGATCTACCACCCCGAGGCCCGGCAGGTCTCGCTCGCCATCAGCTACCCCGTCGAAGGCCGTCCCGAGTGGCAGGACATCCCGATGAAGAAGCGGGACGGCCTCTGGTACATCAGCCTGCAGCTCCCGCCCGGAACGTACGAGTACGGCTTCAAGATCGACGGCGAGTGGTGGGCCTACGACCCCGCCGCCGACTATCTGGTGCGCAGCGCCGACAACACCGTCAACGCCGTGCGCGAGATCCGCGTCGGCAGCCCCCGGAGGGATACCTCATGATGACGGCCACCCGCCGAAGATCACGCAGCCAGAAGCCGCTCTTGAGGCTTGCAGCCGTCGCCGTCGCTGTCACCGTCGCGCTACTCCTCGGAGCGCCGGGGGTGTCTGTGAGCGCTCAGCCCGCTCCGGACGTCTGCGGCGCGATTCAGGGTCTGCCGATCTCAGACGCCGCCAAAGAGGCCCTCTGCCGGGACTTCCAAGCCGGGATCGCCCGCGGGCACCTCCGGCCGGAGCGGGCCCTGCAGTTCCTTAAGGAAGTCGGAGCCCGAATCACGGACGAGAGCCGCGCCGCCGCCGAGGAGCTGCTGGCGCTCGTCGGGCGGACGGTCAACCCGGCTACGGGCGACCTCCCTGCGGAGGTGTTGATTCGCCGGACGTTTGAGGTCTTCAGCCGGGAGCAAGACCCGGAGGAGGCCTTGAACACGGCGCTGCGCGAGGCGACCGCGCTGCAGCGGGCTCTTGCGAGCGTGGCGGCGGTCTACCGTGGGCTGGGGATCTTTCTCGAGCCGAACGTATCGGAGAAGACCCTCGAGACCGAGCAGGGGGCCGTTGCGCTCACAGTCCTCCGGGTGGACACCGTGATCACGGCCACCGTGGTGGCGCTCGATCGCTTCGAGCGCCGACTGGACCGCCGATTGGACGACGCTCAGGGCATGAAAACGGAGGTGATGAAGGAGCTTCGATCTCCTTCGTTCTACGGGGCCCAGGCCCTCCCGGACGCGTTGGTGCAATACATCGACGCCCGCACCGACGGGCGGGAGTGGGCTCCCATCGTGAGGCAGCTGGCCGCGGACCGCGGACGGAGTTCTTAAGCGTTAGGAAATCCCAAAGGAGGGATCTACGATGAGAACCAGGAACGCAAGGTTTTTGAGCGCCGTAACGCTGATGCTGGCGCTCTTGGTCGGATTCGGCTACGCGGGGTACACCCAAGCCCCTCAAGGGGTCATCGTCGTGCCCCCGTCGGACCAAATTCAAGTGGACATCAGCCTGCCCAAGACCGTTTACCAGGTGGGCGAGGAGATCCAGATCTTCATCCAGACGAACGCACCGAGCGTCTCTTACGTCTACCTAAACGTGGTGGACATCGACGCGGCGGGGCGGTGCACCCTCATCTTCCCCAACGCCTTTAGCCCCAATCCCTTGGTGCCCGTCGGCGCGTTCGTGATCCCGGACAACCCGAGCCTCTACCGCCTACGGGTGGTTCCGCCCGCGGGGACGGAGTACCTTCAGGCGTTCGCCAGCCTCGACCCTCTGGACTTGAGGCAGCTCTTCAACGCGCCGAGCACTCCGGGGACGCCGTTCCCCACGTTGTGTACCAACCCGGCGGAGTTTGTCCAACAGGTGCAGGGGGCCATCGCGCAGGGCATCATCGCCGAGGCCCGCTTCGCTACCGATTGGGTGAGCTTCCAAGTGGTGGACACCCAGGGCCCGCCGCCCCCGCCCCCGAACCGGCCGCCCGTCGCCCAGTTTTCCCTTACCCCTCCGACCCCTACGGTAGGGCAGCCGGTGAGCTTCACCTCTACGTCGTTTGATCCCGATCCGGGCGATTTCATCGTCCAACACCTCTGGAACTTCGGCGACGGGACGACGGCCCAGGGGGCGACCGTCTTCCACACCTACACCGCGCCGGGCACGTACCAGGTCACCCTCACCGTCACGGACAACCGTGGGGCCTCCTCCGTCGCCGTGCAAACGGTCACCGTTCTCTCCGCACCCCAGCCGCCGCCTCTCCCTCCCACCCAGGTCGGCTTCTACATCCGTGCCCTGGACGACACGCGCTTCCTCCTGACGGTCCAAGGGGACCCGAGCTGGTTGACCGCCCGCCCCTACCAGATCTTCCTCGAGACGGATGGGGCCTTCGTGAGCGTGGAACAACAGATCGTGGGCAACGTGGCCCCTCAGGGGATCGTCCCCGTGCCCGCCAACCAGACGACGCTCACGCTCAGCGGTGCCGTCGCCTCCGGGCGGGTAGACTACATCATCGGGGTCTCGCCCACCGCCACCAAGGTCAAGTTCGATCTCCGCTTGGATTGGAACGGCGACGGGATCCCGGAGCGACGCACGGACTTCGTCTACATAGGGAGCCAGCTGCGCCATCCGCCCTCCAATCCCTTCGTGCTCAGCTTCGCTCCCGGCGGGATCTCCCTGGAAGTCCAGATCTGCTTGGTGCTCGTAGACGTGCCGGGGTTCCAGTTCATCATCTGTTTCCGCTTCGGGAGCCTATAGCGGACAGAGGCCCTCGCGCCGTCCCCCGGACCGGACGGTCCGGGGGACGGCCTGCGGCTCCGAGACGGGGCGCACCCGGGAGGAGGAGACGATGAGAGCAAACTCGACATTCTCAATATGGAAGATCGGTCTGGGAACGGCCCTGCTTGCGTGGATCTTGGCCCCGCAGCTCGGTCCCCCCCGGGACGGCTATGCCGCGGGGGGGATGGTAGAGGTCCCACGGCACTTCCGGACGGTGCTCCCCCTTGCCCCTGTAGACGTCGTAGGAGTGGTCCGGACCGCCCAGCAACAGGGCTACTGGATTCGCATCCAGACGGGAACGGATGTGACGTACTTTAAAGGCATGACGCCCTGCTCCGCCTGCGATCCCTCCCAAGAGGCGACGTTTTTCGTCCCGCCGTGGCTGGTTGTGGACCGACAGTGGTTCTGGCTCCATCGGGACGAGCCCGGCTGGATCCTGCACCTTAGGCCCTCGGGGGAGCAGACGGGATCGTACGAGATGATCGTCTCGCCCAAACTCCCCAAGACGGAGCTCACAAGCGACGACCTCGAGGGGATCGTAGGGGTGCTGGCCCCCTTCGGTCTGCTTCCTCAGACGCCTTCCTTGACGTTGGAGCCGTATATCGTCCCGGCCAAGCCCGCGCCCCCGGAGGGCGTCCGGCTGGACTCCGTGCTCTACGGGTTGGTGCTCGCGCCGGACTGGACCCTATACGCCCGTGAACGGGGCATCGAACGATCGGGGCTCCGAGTCCGGGTGGTGATCGAGCGCAGCGCGCCGGGCGCGTTGCCATCACCGGCGTGGGAGCTGGTGATCGAGGCCGAATCCGAAGGGTTTATCCGCGCCCAGGCGCTCATCCCGCGGCTGGTGGAGCTGGCCCGGGATCCGGCGGTAGGGTTCGTCCGACCGCCGACCCGCCCCCAGCCCGGCACCCCTTAACACGAACGCAACGTAAAGGAGTACTGCCTATGCACTTGGCGAGAGAGGGTTGCAGGAACGCTTCGCGTAGGAACTCCCGGTGGGAGAGTCGGGGAAGGAAAAGAGGATGGGGAAGGGCGCTGGCAGCCTTTGGATTGCCCTTCCTCCTCCTGCTTGGCTCCCTAGGACCGATCGAGCCGAGCCCCCCGGACGTCTGGGCTCAACCGACCCCGCAGAAATCCTCCCCCAGCGGCAACGTCGACAGCGCGCTGGCCCAACTATTGGCCAGTGTCCAGAGCGCCCGCGTCAGCGCACAAGGGGTCGTCCAGCAGGCGAGTCGTGCGGGCATCCCGGTAGAGGGCAACGCCATCCTCGTCGTTGCCGAGGTGTCCGGCCCGGCGGCGGCGATCGCCTCCGCCGTCGCCCAAGCCCTGGGGGGGGATCTCCTCGTCGCCACGTCCCGCAACTTCCTCAAGCTTCGGATTCCGCTCCAGAACCAGCCGCTTACCCTGCTGTTGAAGCTGGCGCAGCTGGGAGGAATCCGTTTCGTGCGGCCGCCGCTTCGGCCCGCCGCTCAGGTGATCAGCGAGGGCGTGGCTCTTACGGGAGCTTCGCTCTTGCATGCCAACGGCGTGCGGGGCCAAGGGGTCAAGATCGCGATCATCGACCTGGGCTTTGCCGGGCTCTCCGCCGCGCAGGCCCGGGGGGAGCTTCCCACCAACGTCCTCACCTTTGACTTCACCGGCACGGGCATCGAGGGGACCGTCTCCCACGGGACGGCGGTGGCCGAGATCGTCCACGACATGGCCCCCAACGCCCAGCTGCTGCTCATGAAAGTCGCCGACGAGGTGGGCCTGGAGAACGCCGTGGACGAGGCGATCCGCCAGGGCGTGCAGATCATCAACCACTCCGTGGCGTGGTTCAACACGAACTTCTACGACGGGACGGGTCCCATCGCGGCGGCGGCCCAGCGGGCCCGCTCCGCGGGGATCGTGTGGGTGAACGCCGCGGGGAACTACGCCCGACGCCACTGGCAGGGGTTCGCCTCCGACGGCGACGGGGACGGCTGGGTCGAGTTCGCCCCCGGCGTGGAGGGCCTGCGGCTGAGCGCCCGCGCCGGGGAGGCCGTTCAGGTGTTTCTCACCTGGAACGACTGGCCGCGCTCCTCTCAAGATTATGATCTCTACGTGGTCGACAGCCGCGGGGCGATCGTGGCCGCTTCAGAGCGGCTGCAGAACGGGACCCAGCCCCCCACGGAGACCCTCTTCTTCACGGCCCCGGCCACGGACACCTACGAGATCCGGGTCCGGCCCGCGAGCGTGAGCGTCCCCCGGGCGCTCTCCATCTTCAACTTGAACCAAGACCTCACGCCCTACGTCCCCTCCGGGAGCATCGTCACCCCGGCGGACTGCAGCTGTACGTTGGCCGTCGGGTCCGTGAGCTTCCCGAACTGGACCACCGGGCCTCTCGACCCCTTCAGCTCGCAGGGACCCACCACCGACGGGCGGCTCAAGCCCGACCTGGTGGGGCCCAGTGGGGTAACCGTCTCGACTGCGGGGTGGAACCCCTTCATCGGGACGAGCGCCGCCGCGCCCCACGTCGCGGGGGCCGCTGCGTTGCTCCTCTCGGAGAACCCCTCGCTGGGAGCTGCCCAGCTGGAATCCAAGCTCAAGGGCGACGCGATCCCCATGGGCTCGGCCACCCAGTACGGCGCCGGGCGACTCAACCTCACCCCCTCGATCGCACGACAGCCCGACTTGACGATCGCGAACCCGACCTTCACGCCCGCTTCGCCCCGCATCGGGGACTTCATCACTGTGACGGCCCAAGTGCGCAACCAGGGGAGCGCCGACGCGGGCCCGTTCGCCGTCCGGCTCCAAGACGCCTTCGGGACGCTGCAGCAGAGCTTCTCCGGGCTGGCCGCCGGGGCTTCCGTCAGCGTGAGCTTCCAGCGCCAAGTGCGCCAGACCCAGGACACGATCACCCTCACGGTCGATCCCTTCAACCAGGTGAGCGAGTCCGACGAGGGGAACAACACCGTGCAGCTCACCGTGCGGGCGCAGCAGGTCCCGCAGCTTCCGGACCTCGTGATCGCGGAGGCGAGCTACTCGCCCGCTCGCCCTCGGGTAGGCGACCCCGTGACGTTTGCCCTGACGGTCGCCAACTCCGGAGGGGCTCCCGCCGGGGCCTTCTTCGTCGAGGTGCGCGGCAGCGCAGGAGCTTCCCGAGCGTATCTATCAGGACTCGCTGCCGGCGCGTCTGCGGTCCTGCAGCTTCAGGTGCCCCTCTCCGCCCCCACGGAGACCTTTACGGCCTTTGTGGACGTGCTCGGCCAGGTCACCGAGGCCAACGAGGACAATAACGTCGTCTCGATCCCGGTCCAAGGGGAGGGAGCCAACCCGCTCCGCGTGGAGGTCGAGACGGACCGCTCGGCCTACGTGGTGGGGGATCCCATCGAGATCACGCTGACCCTGGGGACGGAGGGGTACATCTACCTCTACGACGTCGACGCGCAGGGGCAGGTGAGGATCCTCTATCCGACCTCCGAGGGGAGCTCCGCCTTCCTGCAGGCAGGCACCTACGACGTCGCGGAGCTGCTCGGTGTGGCCTATCTGCAGGTGACCCCGCCGCCGGGGACGGAGGCCCTGCACGCCCTGCTCACCGACCGTCCGGCGAACCTTGGGCTTCACGGACTGCAGAACCCCTCCTTTGTCGACCCCAACGCCTTCCGGACGACCCTTCTCCAACGCCTGCAGGCCGTGGCCCCCTCCGCCGCCTGGGCTTGGGACGCGGCGACCTTCACCGTGCAGGGCTCCCCGCCGGCCAACCGCCCCCCCGTGGCCCGCTTCGCCTACACCCCGTCTGCCCCTGTGGTCCACCAGGTCGTCACCTTCGACGGCTCTTCCTCGTTCGATCCCGACGGAACGATCGTCGAGTGGCGTTGGACCTTCGAGGGGGCGACCACGGTGGAGGCCCGGGGCGTTCAAGTCAACGTGCGCTTCACGACCGCCCGAACCTATCGGGTGACGCTTACGGTGACGGACAACCAAGGGGCGACCGACTCCACCACCCAGACCGTCGAAGTGCTCGCCGCGCCGCCTCCGCCCCCGAACCGCCCTCCCGTCGCGCAGTTCACCTTCAGCCCTCAGACTCCCCAAGTGAACGAGCTCGTCACCTTCGACGGACGGACTTCCTCCGATCCGGACGGGACCATCGTGCAGTATCGCTGGGATCTCAACGGGGACGGCCGCATCGACGCGCAGGGCGCCGTGATCCAGGCCCGCTACGCTCGCGCAGGGACCTACACCGTGACCTTGACCGTCGTGGACAACCAGGGGGCCACCGCCTCCGCTTCCCGCACGATCTCCGTGGGCTCCGCGCCCCCGCCTCCCCCATCGCTCCCCGAGGGTGTAGGGTTCTACTTGCTCAGCGAGGAGCCCGACACGCTTCGGATCGTCGTCCAAGGCGACCCTGCCTGGGGCGACGAGACGCGCTCCTTCCGCCTGTTGGTGCGGCCTCTGACGGGGGCGCTGCGGGGCAATCCCACGGTCGAGACGGAAGGAGCCGCCTCGGCCCGGCCCCCTCGTTCGCAGGGGAACCTCCTCCTCTTGGAGGGGCGGGTGGGCCAGGGTCGGGTGGTCTTCCTCCTGAAGATCGTCTTCTCCCGCGGCGCGCAGCAGCTCGTCGAGCTGGCTCCGGAGATGGACGTAGACGGCGACGGCCGACGGGAGAAGTGGCCGCAAGTTCCGGCCTTCGTGGTCTTGGACGGGGAGGTCTACCCCATCGAGATCCCCACGAACCGTACGGGGTTCATCCTGCGGGCCCGGAACGGCTCTCTCTTCCCCTTTGCTCGAGGGGTCCTAGAAATCTGCGATCCGACGCTGCGCACCTGTATCTCTCCGCCCTAAGCTGAGCACCTGGGCACGCCGTGGACGACACGTAAGGGCGAGGGGCTCGTACGGAACGGAGGAGCCCCTCGCCCCTTTTCGTTCCGCTAGCGGGAGGCACTGGGGGTCCCGGTGCCGGAGGCGGGTAAGCCCTCGGAGTCTCCCGTGAGGGGCGGTCCGGGAAAGGTCCCGGCGCGGGTATGGCGCATCGCGCGCAGCGTTTCGCAAAAGGCCTGCTGGATGCGCTCCAGATCCCGCAGAGTCAAGGGGCTTTCCCGCAGCTGGCCGTCTTCTACGCGGGAGCGGACCACCTCGCGAACCGTCTCCTCCAACTGGGTGAGGTCATCGTGTCCGCGGGTGGCGGCCTCCACCCCGTCGGCGAGCATCACGATGGCCGTCTCCTTGGTGGAGGGAAACTCCGAGTTATAGCGGTAATCGTCCATCGTGCCCTCGCTCGCCTTCCCCTCCCGCAGCGCCTTGAGGTAGAAATAGCGGATGACCGAGGTGCCGTGGTGCTGGCGGATGAACCGGATGACGTCCTCCCGGAGGCCGTACTCGCGCGCCAGCTCCACCCCGTCCTTGATGTGGGACATTAAAATCATCTTGCTCATGCTGGGGGAGATCTCGTCGTGGGGGTTCGGGCCTCCCTGCTGGTTCTCCACGAAGTACTCCGGGCGGCGAATCTTGCCGATGTCATGGTAGTACCCGCCGACCTTGGCGAGGAGGGGGTCGGCGCCGATCGCCTGCGCGGCGCTCTCCGCCAGATCGGCCACCCGGAAGCTGTGGTGGTAGGTGCCCGGAGCCCTCTCCCGCAGGAGCACCAGCAGGGGATGCGAAGGGTTCAGGAGCTCCACCAGCCCCAGCGGGCTCGTCTTCTGGGTGATGTACTCGGCCACGGGGAGCGCGCCGAAGAGCAACAAGACGCTGATGAGCCCGTTGAGCCCCGTCCAGACGAGGGCTACCGCGCTCAGGGCCCCGCTCCCTTGGGTGAGGACGACCGCCCCGGTGTGGAGGAGGATCCCGACGAAGCCGATCTCCAAGCCCGCCAGGGGCAGATCCGAAAGCCGGCGCAGTCGGGCGCAGCGGAGGACGGCCACGATCCCGCTCCCAAACGCGGCCAGGGTAGCCGTGGGCCAGAGCTCGGGCCCTCCGCTCAGCCCCGTCCAGAGGGCCAGGAGGATCGCAGCCCACAGGCCCACCTCGGCGTGGACGAAGACGGTGATGAGGCCTGCCCCCAAGGCCACCGGAACGAGGTACGCCCCCATCGGCTCGGGCACCAAGAAGGGGGCTAAGAGGTCGACGGCCCGCCCCAGGAGGACCACGCTCCCCAAGGCCGCGATGAGGAAGACGCGCAATCGACGACTCTCCCAGAGCTGGGGGTGTCGCAAGCGCAGCGCACCCAGCCAGAGCGCCGTCAGCAGCGCGATCAGCAGGGCACCGCCCGCCAGAGGCTCCCACGGAAGCCAGCGGATCCACGGCTCCCCTGTGGGGTCCAGACGGAAGGCGAGGAACCCCGTCAGGAGAACCGTAAGAAGGGCGAAGTCCAAGCCGCCTCGCAGAGGGAGACGGCGGCGGCGCAGCTCGCCCCCCCTATTCCGATCGTTCCTGCGCCTGCGTGGCCTCCGCTTTCTCATAGGCGTCGATGATCTTCTTCACCAAGGGATGGCGGACGACGTCGGCCTTCTCTAGATATATGAAAGCGATTTCGTCGATCCCGGCCAGGATCCGTGGCACCTCCACCAAGCCGGAGCGGCCCCGCTCCAGGTCGATCTGGGTGACGTCCCCCGTGATCACGGCCCGGGAGTTGAGCCCCAGGCGCGTCAAGAACATCTTCATCTGGCCCGTGGTGGTGTTCTGAGCCTCATCCAGGATGATGAAGCTGTTGTTGAGGGTCCGACCCCGCATGTACGCTAAAGGGGCGACCTCGATCCGTCCGCTCTCGAGGTAGCGCTGGACCTCGTCGCCGGGGATCATGTCGTACAAAGCGTCGTAGAGGGGGCGCAGATACGGGCTCACCTTGGCGTGGATGTCCCCCGGCAGGAAGCCCAGCTCCTCGCCGGCCTCCACGGCGGGCCGCGTCAGGATGAGCCGCCCCACCCGGCCCTTCTTCAAGAAGTGGATGGCCATCGCCACGGCCAGATACGTCTTCCCCGTCCCCGAGGGGCCGATGGCGAAGACGATCTCCCGCTCTTGAATCGCCCGGACGTAGCGGGACTGCCCTGCCGTCTTCGGGCGGATGGGTTCCCCCCAGCGGGTGTACTGGATGACGTCGGTGAGCACCCCTTCGACGTCCTGCTCCGCTTTGATCTGTTCGGCCAAGTATCTCACGTCCCGGGTGTCCGGCATGTGGTGCCCCGCGATGAGTTCCCGCAGCTTCTCCAGGAGCCTTTCGGTGCGCTCCACATCTCGCTTGGGCCCCTCGAGGAGGAGACGGTCGCCGCGCAGGCGCAGCTCGACGGGTAAGACCTCGCGGATTACGTTGAGGTTGCGATTGAGAGGACCGAAGAGGGCAGTAGCCTCACCCACGTCCTGGAGGGCGATCTCGCGCCTCACCACCGCCGTCTGCGCTTGCACTTGCGCTTGCCCCGGGGCCTTGGCTTGGGCTCGGGATTGGGCTTCCGTCGATTCGCTCAGCCACGACACCTCCACGATGAGGGATGGTAATGCCGCAGGCGAGGTTTGTCAACGACCCTCCCCCGAGAACGCCCCATGCCATAGGCCGGACTGCATCCCAGTCCTTCACCGCGCGGGGCACGGAACTCGTCGACGAGGCTCTCAACAAGCCTTGCGTGCCTCTCACCTAAGCCGTATGCTCCCTTTGAATTCATACCATGAGCACAGCAAGAGAACACCGAGTACACGAACTCGATGAGCACCTGATCCGCAAGATCGCCGCGGGCGAGGTGATCGAGCGCCCCGCGTCTGTGGTCAAGGAGCTGGTGGAGAACAGCCTGGACGCCGGGGCGAAGCGCATCGAGGTGCTCGTCGAGGGCGGAGGACTCCGGCGCATCGCCGTGGCGGACGACGGCATCGGGATGGTCCGCGCGGACGCCCTGTTGGCGATCCGCCGTCACACCACGAGCAAGATCCGCTCCGAACGCGATCTGGAGCGCATTCAAACCCTGGGATTCCGCGGGGAGGCGCTGGCGAGCATCGTCGAGGTCTCCCGCGCCGCGATCGTGACCCGCGCCGAGGGCGAGCCCGAAGGGACGCGCCTCGAGATCGAGGGCGGGGTCGTACGAAGCGTCCGCCGGGAGGGCCGGGGCCGGGGGACGACCGTGGACGTGCGGGACCTCTTCTTCAACACCCCGGCCCGGCGGAAGTTCTTAAAGAGCGAGCGCACGGAGTTCGCGCATATCCTCCGGGTGCTGAAGCGGTTCGCTCTGGCGTATCCCGAGGTGCACTTCCGGCTGGTCCGCAACGGGCGAAACGCGTTGGAGTCCCCCCCGGCGCGGGAGCTGCGAGAGGTGATCGCCCAGCTCTACGGCGCGGAGCTGGCCCGCGCCCTCCTCGAGGTGCGCGCCGACGGCCCGGAGATCCGGGTGCACGGGTTGGTGTCTCCGCCCCAACAGGCGCGCGCCGACCGGGGGGAACAGCACGTCTTCGTCAACGGTCGCTTCGTGCGCGACGCCGCCGTCCGGTACGCGATCACCAAAGCCTATGAGGGCTTTCTGAAAGATAAGCATCCGATGGTCTTCTTGTTTTTAGAAGTGGACCCCGAGAAGGTCGACGTAAACGTCCACCCCCAGAAGGCCGAGGTGCGCTTCGCGAACCCGAAGCTCGTCCAAGCGGAGGTGAAGCGCGCGATCGCGGAAGCCCTGCTCACCCGAGGGGCAATCCCGCAGCTCCGCCCCCCGCGGGTGCCCGCCCCGGCTCCTCCGGCCTCTCGCCCCAAGGAGCCCCTCTCTTTAAGGCCTTTCACCCCCTCCGCTCCCGAGCTCGACCTTGACCTCGACCTTGACCTCAAGCGCGAGCTCCTCGAGAGGTCCCGCGCGGCCTCCGGCGCGTTGCCCCCCCGAGGAGAGCCGGACGAGGGCAGGGCCGAGCAGGAGGACAGGCTCGGGGGTACGCCCAAGGGCCGCGATCGGGTCCTGGGACAGCTCCACGGGACGTACATCCTGGTGCAGACGCCCGAGGGCCTGGAGCTGATCGACCAGCACGTGGCCCACGAGCGGATCCTCTTTGAGCGGTACCGGGCGCAGCTCGCATCGGGCGGGGTCCGCCGCCAGCGGCTTCTCCTCCCCCTGACGCTGGAGTTCCCTCCCGATCAGGCAGAGCTCCTAGAGGCCCAGCTCCCCACGCTGGGCGGGGAGCTGGGCATCGGTCTGGAGCGCTTCGGCGGAACCACCTTCTTGGTGCGGGAGTGGCCCGAAAGCTTCGCCGAAGGGCTTACGGAGGAGCGGGCGCGGCAGGCCCTGGAGCGGGTGCTAAGCGCCCTGGAGCGCGAGGAGGAGCCCCACCTCGAGGAGCTGGCCAAGGCGCTGGCCGCCGATCTCGCCTGCGAGGCCGCCGTGGTGAAGAACACCCCGCTCACCTTGGAGGAGATGGAGCACTTGGTCCGGGAGCTCCGTCGGGCGGAGAACCCCTACCGCTGCCCCCACGGACGGCCCATCATCGTCAAGTACTCCCTCCGGGAGCTAGAGCGCGCCTTCGGACGGCGTTGACCTCTCCTCCGGCGGTCCCCCGGTCGAACGAGCGCTCGACCGCGTTGACAACCTCCCTCCGCTGCGCTACGCTGCTCTCATGGGATCGCGGTCTACGAGTGCCGGAGGGTTCTTCGTGAGCACCCTGCTCCTCGCCCTGCTCGTCGGCACGATGGGAGGGTCGGGTACGGCCTCCGCCTCCCCGGCATCCCCCTCTGCCGTTCTCCCCCTTGCCGAGAGGGGGAAGGATATCCCGGTCCCCCCCGAGGAGGTCCGACTGCAGGTCTTCGACCTCAGCGGGAGGACCGTGTACGATAGCGGCTTCCAAAGGGGACGTACGGTCCAATGGAACCTCCAGACCCAAGAGGGTGCCCCCGCAGCCAACGGGGTGTACTGGGCCGTGGTCACGGTCCGGGATCGGGAAGGACGACTTCACGTCCGCCTGCAGCGCGTGTGGGTCCTTCGCTAACGGCAGGGCCGGGTGGGCAGAGGGCCCACGCCACCCAGAACGCTCCCCTCCGTAGGGCCAGCGCAGACACCCAGAGTGTTTGACCGCCGGATACGGGACCGCGTTCGGGAGCGTAGCGAATCGCGGCTCGGAACCGGAGGCGATCGTTCCCGGAATCCGGTGCGGAGGGAACGAGGGAGACGATCTGGAGCGCGCGGGGCGTCCATACGGCTCTCCCACCCAGACGGGGGCCGAGGGCCTTAAACGCCGCCTCCTTGAGGGTCCATACGGCGAGGGGGTCGATACGACGCAGGACGCTTCGCTCGTGGGGGTGCAGAACGCGCTCTGCCCAGCGTGGATGGAGCCGCCTGCGGCGTTCCAAGTCGACTCCAAGGGATCCTTCTCCGGGACCCGCAAGTCCCGCAAGCCCTTGGTGCTTCCAATGGGAGATCGACAACGACCCCTCCGCCGGCTCTCCCAAGATCCGCCCCCGGACGCCCCCCCATGCGGTCCGTTCGATCTCTACTTCCCAAGGTCGTACCTCTATGCCCCAGGCCCTCTCCGCGTGCTCTTGTAAGAGGGCCTTGGCCGCCAAGCGTCCCGCCAGCCACCCCGACCGTCGTCGCGGAGCGAGGCACTCGTAGATCGCCCGTTCTTGTGCCGAGAGCCACCGCTCCCCCTCCCGGAGCGATCCCTCGCTTCCTACCGATCGAACACGCAGCTGCGGCATAAGCCTCCCCTCTCCGGTACCGGAAGTATACCTTCTCGTGGGAGAATTGCCCCGGCATCTCGGGCTCGAGATGCGGATTCTGACCGAGGTCATGGTGCGGCCCGCCCGGCGAGGGTAAACTTGACTCATCGGTCGAAATTCGACGGGAGAGTCCATCATGGGGGTCGCCGAGCGGAGGCAACAGGAGAAAGAGGAGCGGATTCGGCGGATCTTGCAGGCGGCTTTGCGCGTCTTCGCTCACGAGGGGCTGCAGCCGGCTACGGTGGAGGCCATCGCCCGGGAGGCCGAGCTGGGCAAGGGGACCATCTACTACTATTTCCCCTCCAAGGAGGCCTTGCTGGAAGAGCTGATCGCAGGCCTTTCCGAGGACTACTTCCACGGCCTGTTGGAGGGGGCTCGAGGGGAGAAGACGCCCCTGGGGATCGCCCAAGGGGTCCTCGGACAGCTCTTAGAGCAGTACCGACGCGAGCCGGAGCGATTTCGTGTGCTGTACATGGTCCTGGGGGAGCCGGAGCCCCGGCCGCACCGGGCCTTGCAGACCTTCGTCGAGGCGCATTTCCGCTGGTTGCGGGAGCTGCGGGCGGCAGTAGAAGGGGTGCTCGAAGACCACGGCGTCCCCGTGGATTCTTTCCTCTACCTCGTGGGGACCTATTGCCACGGCGTCCTGTTCGAAGCCGTGGCCGGCCGGCCGCCGGACCGCTTGCAGGAGGAGGCTTGTCGTGCCCTGGCCGCCTTTCTGACATCCCCGTCGACGGGGACGGGGGAGGGGCCGAACGACGCCCGGAGTGCGTAAGGACGCAGACGGAGACGGAACGTGAGGAGGGCACTCAACGAGAAGACGAAAGGAGAAGGAGGCGGTATCGTTGCAGACGAGTCGAATCCGGTGGATGCGGTTGGGAGCGCTGGTGGGCGTGCTCAGCGCGGGCTTGCTCGTCCTGCCGGCGGGCGCGGAGGGCGGTCTGATCATGGACGAGATCCTCGTGCGCTACCCCGCAGGCTTTACCCGAGCCCTCGCCTGGGACGTGGGGCCTGCGTTGGTCGACCCCGAGCTCCAAGCGGGGCTCATCGAGCCGCTGCGGGCGGCGAACCACCCCTTGGCAGGGCTCGTGCGCACGATCGAGTTCTTCCGTATCTCTCCGGAACAGGTTGCCTACGTCGTCCACGGGCAGGGGCCGGAGGTCTCCAGCTTCTCCCAGATCGTCGGTCCCGGTCGGGACCGGTGGATGGGGGCTCTTCGCGGACTCCAGGCCGCTGCCCAAGCACCCAACAGCCCCTTTACCCGCTTCGAGTGGGAGACGCTCGACGGGGTATCGGTGGCCTTCGTGGAGGGGACCTTCGGACCGGTGGCTCTGGAGTGGGCGTACATCCCGACGGAGGGGACCTTGTGGATCGGCACCGAGGTCGCCTTCCTGCCCGGGCGGCCGGATGAGGAAAGACTGCGCAAGACCACGCGGCGCATGGTCGACAAGCTCCTCGGCCGCCGGACGGCCGGAACCTTCTCCGAGCTGGCCGTTGCCGTATCGGTGCGGGGTGGGGATCTGGGCTTTGTGCGCCTCACGGAGCCGCAAGATCGGCCCCAGGAGCCCGGAGAACAAGCTATGGGATTCCGCATGACCGTTGGGCCCGAGGACGTCGTAGGGCGGTTCGTCCTGCGCTTTGCCTCTCGGGCAGACGCCCAGGCTGCTGCCCAACGCCTCCGGGAGGGGACGAGCCCCTACCTCGCCCAGGACCTCTATCGAGCGGAGCTCGTGGGCCTGCAGCAGGAGGGGCGGACCCTCCTCGTGGAGGTTCAAACGGACCTTCGCGGCCTGGTTGGGCTCCTCCTGCTGGTGATGCCCTTCTAGGCCTACGCGAGATGACGCCCGAGAAGGGGGCACCGGAGCGGCGACGCGCACGACGCTGGGAGGACCTTTTCGGTCAAGGGGCGGCGTTGGCAGAGCGCCGCCCCCGCCTCTTGCTCGTAGGCGTGCTGCTGCTGACGGTCTTCTTTGCCACACAGCTCCCTCGAGTCCGGGTCACCTACGACCCGCTTGCCTTTCTCCCCCCCACAGAGCGCGTAGAACTCTTCCGTTGGGTGGAGCGGACGTTCGGCGTGGGAAGCTTCTCCCATCGAGTGGTGGTGCGCCTCGCCCCTCGACCGGGGTACTCGGTGGAGCACCCCCAGGCCCTTCGCGAGATGGAAGCCGTCCTCCAAGGCCTGCGGCGGGTGCCCGGCGTCCTCCGGGCTCAAGGGCTTCCGGACCTGGTGAAGTTCGTCCGTCAGGAGCTCTATGGCGGCGATCGCCGCTATGCCGTCCTCCCCCCTGACGAGGGACCGGACGAGCGCGGCTACACCCTCTCCGACCTGATCCGCCTCACCTTCCAGCGTATGACCTTGGCTCAGCAATTCGTATCGCCCCAAGGGACGGCGCTGATCACGGCTACCCTCGCTCCGGAGGTCGACCTCCGGGCGGCAGCCCGTGCCCTGCAGGAGGTGCTAGGCTCCATCCAACGGGAGGCCCAGGCGCTCCGGATCGACGTCCTCAGCTACGGGCAAACCCTGAACGTCTTCCAAGACCTCACCCGCCGAGACCTCCAGAGGCTCCTCCCGGCGGTCGCGGCGCTCGTAGTCGGGGTGCTCCTGTGGGTGTTCCGCCTCACCCGGCGTCGAGAGCTCGTGGCGGCCTCCGGCTTGGTGCTGACCGTGGCGGCCTTGGCGTGGGGCCCCCTCTTGCTCCCGCTGCCTCCAGGCGGGGTGCTCGCATGGGAAGCGATGGGCTCGATCGTCCTGGGAGGGGTCCTCGCCAAGACGTTCCGTCCCCTGGTCAACCTGTACCTGCCCCTGCTGGTCGTGGGGGTGTCCGGGGTGTGGACCTTCGGGGCCCTGGGCGCGCTCGGCCTTCCCTTTACCTTCCTCATGGTTGCCGTGGTTCCGCTGCTCCTTGGGGTGGGCATCGACGATGCTCTCCACCTCCTCCACCGCTACGAGGAGGAGCGGGGCAAGGGGCGATCGAGCTCGGAGGCGATGGGAATCGCGCTCCGCCGCACGGGGCGGGCCCTGCTCCTCACCACGCTGACGACCGCAGCGGGGTTCGCCGCGCTGCTCGGGGCGCCCAGCCCTCCCCTTCAGGCCTTCGGACTGCTGGCCGCAGGCGCGATGATCAGTGCGTTCCTCGTCACCGTTGCCCTGGTTCCCCCGCTTAAGGTCCTCCTCCCACAGGCCCGGCCCGCAAACGGACATCCGCGTCCTCGGCGGAGCGGGCTCAGCCGCCTTCTGGCCGCGTACGCTCGGGGAACGGCTCGACCGGGGATCGCAGGGGGAGTTCTCCTCCTCGCACTCCTGCTAGGATTCCTCGGCTATGGGGAAGGGTGGGCCTTTCCAACGTATAGTGTGGACTACCGCCGCTTCCTCCCCCCTGACCACCCTCTCGCCCAGCTCTACACGCGGGTCAACCGCGAGTTCCGCCCCTACGAGGAGGTCCAGATCGTGCTTCGAGGCGATCTGCTGCGCTGGCCCGCCCTGCGGCTGCTCCTGTACGACGCTCCCTCCGCTTTGGCCGGGTCTCCCTACGCCCAGGGCATGGTGAGCTTCGTGCAGGTCTTAGAAGACCTGCGCACGACCAACGCGGACCTGAACGCGGGGTTCTCCGAACGGTTCCCGGATGACCCCGAAGGAGCGTATCGCTGGCTCCTGGCGACGGCATGGGCGGAGGAGCGTCTCCGAGCGCGCTTGGTCCCCTATGTGCGCCCTCTTCCCGACGGCTCCCTGGAAGCGGTGGTGCGGATCAACACCCTCCGCTTCACGGATTCGGAGGGGATCTCCCGCCTCACCCGGGATCTGAGCCGACGCCTGGAGCCCCTTCTGCGCCGATGGGAGGCTTTCGGGATCGAGGCTCGGGTGACGGGGACGCCGTACTTGGAGGAGATCGGTCTCGCTGCCCTACGCCGGTCCTTCACCCGATCCCTGCTCCTATCGTTTGTCCTCTGCTTCGGGGTGCTGGCGTGGGCCTTTCGGTCGATGCGATGGGCCCTCCTCGCTCTGAGCCCCGCGGTGCTGACGACGGGCATCGTGTTGGGGAGCGTGCGACTCGCCCATATCGAGCTCAACGTGGCAACGGCCGTGGTGGCCGCGCTCTCGCTGGGGTTGGGAATCGACTACGCCATCCACCTCCTCCATCGCTTCCGCGAAGAGCGCTCTTTGGAGGTGGCCGTCGCCCGTACCGGCGAGGCCCTCTCGGCGGCGTTCGTGACCACGTCGAGTGCCTTCTTGGCCTTGCTCGGGGGGCAGATCGCATGGAATCGGGATTTCGGTCTGCTCGTGGGGCTGGCGGTCGCGCTGGCCTTTGCGACCGCAGTCCTCTTCCTTCCGGCCCTCCTGCGTTTTGTCCCCCCGCCCTTCCCGGCGTCGAATCCGACCTCCGCCGCCGCTTGGGCCCCCCGCCGGATCGGGCTTCGGACGAGAGAAGCTACGCCCCCGGTCGGATTGCCCCACCGGGGGTCGAATCCTTCCAAGGAGGAATCCCTATGAATCGAAACGTCGCGTGGGTGCTGCTGCTCGTCGGGTTGATCGCCCTTCCGGGGGGGGCGGGATCGCTGTGGGCTCAGGACGACGATGGGGACGGCCTCTCCGCCGAGCAAGAGGCGATCCTGGGCACGGATCCTGCCCGAGCCGACACGGACGGGGACGGCCTCCTCGACGGCGACGAGTACTTCCTCTACTTCACCAACCCCCTGGAGGAGGACACGGACCGGGACGGCATCCCCGACGGAGAGGACCGCTATCCCTTCGAGCTCTTCTACCGGGATCTCAACGGGATCACGACCACCGTGGACCGGATCGTCGCCGGCCCGGAGGGCTTACGGTTGCGCCAGCTCGTGGAGATCAAGGTGGGAAACGTCATCACCGTCGACTGGACCAACGTCCTGCAGGAGGACTTTACCCTGCAGGAAGCGGAATTTCTCATCCGATTTGACTTCCTCGACCCGACGCGCGAGGACTTCGTGGGCGAGGGGTATTATCGCCCCCGGAAGGGCGAGAACGGGGAATCGCTCATGGAGATCCGCCTGCCCAGTTACGAAGGGATCTTCGAGGCCGTGATCCCCTGGCCGGGGAACGCGATGACGATCTCCGACTGGGTCTATCGCTTTTATGACCGCCCCTTGGAGGTGGGCCAACGCTGGGCCTTCAACGTCTTCTACCACGAACTGCTCCGCTGGGGGGAGGACCCCTTCTTCTCGGTGACGGCCGAGGTCGTCGCGGAAGTCTCGATGCCTTTGGACACCCGCCTGGGGCGTCGGGAGTATCCCGCGTACGAGATCCGCGCCGTCTTTCGACACGCCCCCTTTCAGGACCCCTTCTTCCGCACGCAGTTGGGGGAGAACCCCGAACTCGTCCTGCAGGCCTTCCTCACCCGGGGGGAAGGAGCCCGCGCCCCGGTGGTGCTGCGCTACACGACCCTCTTCTTCCGGGTAACCCCCACGAAGTCCGTGGGCTTTTCCGTCTTCCAGGTACAGCGATAGCGCCGCTGCCGAGGAGCGCAGCACGGGTCCCCTCCCGCGCCGCGCGCCCCGTCCGTGCGTCGCACCGTGCGTCGAACGGTGGAACGGCAAAGGCAACGGCGAAGGCAAAGGGCTCAATGCTGTAGAATCTGCGAGAGGAAGAGCTTCGTGCGCTCGTGCTTCGGGTTGCTGAAGAATTCGTCGGGCGGGGCCTCCTCCACCAGACGCCCCTCGTCGAAGAAGACGATTCGGTCCGCCACCTCACGGGCGAAGCCCATCTCGTGGGTGACCACGATCATGGTCATCCCCGAGCGGGCCAGCTCCCGCATCACGTCGAGAACTTCTTTGATCATCTCGGGGTCGAGGGCGCTGGTCGGCTCGTCGAAGAGCATGATCTTGGGCTGCATCGCCAGCGCCCGGGCGATCGCCACCCGCTGCTGCTGGCCGCCGGAGAGCTGTCCCGGATATTTGTGGGCCTGCTCGGGGATGCCGACCCGCTCCAGCAGCTCCATGGCGATCCTCTCGGCCTCGGAGCGCTTCATCTTGCGCACCCAGATGGGCGCGAGCGTGATGTTCTGGAGCACCGTCAGGTGCGGAAAGAGGTTGAACTGCTGGAAGACCATGCCGATCTCACGACGGATGGCCTCGATGTTCTTGAGGTCGTTCGTGAGCTCGATGCCGTCGACGACGATGCGCCCGCGCTGGTGCTCCTCGAGGCGGTTGATGGTGCGGATGAACGTTGACTTCCCCGAGCCGGAGGGCCCACAGATCACGACGACCTCGCCCCGGTGGACCGTAAGCGAGATCCCCCGCAGCGCGTGGAAGTGGCCGAACCACTTGTGGACGTCTTCCGCGATGATGATCGGGTCCTTTGCCTTGGGCATGGTCACCGTCACCCGTCCTTTTCGATTGTAGTTTCGCAGACCCCCCGGTGCCAGCCTCGGGCTCAGCGTTCTCCCACCCCGAGGGCCCGCTCGAGCTTCCGGCTCATGTGGCTCATAAAGTAGGTGAAGAACCAGTAGACCAACGCCACGAAGAGGAGCATCTCCCGGGCCGGGCCGCCCCACTTGGGGTTCTCTAGGACGTCGAGAGCGATGCCGAGGAAGTCCAAAAGGGGCACGATGAACACGAGCGAGGTGTCCTTAAACAGCGCGATGAACTGCCCCACGTTGGCCGGGATGACCGCCCGCAGCGCCTGAGGGAGGACGACGAGCAGGGTGGTCAGAACCGGCCCCAAGCCCAAGGCCTGAGCGGCCTCGATCTGTCCCTTGGGGACGGATTGGAGTCCCCCGCGGACGTTCTCGGCGACATAGGCGGCGGTAAAGAGCGTGAACGCCGCAATCGCCCGCAGGACCTTGTTGATCTCCCACCCGCTGGGCAAAAAGAGCGGGAGCATGAGAGAGGCCATAAACAAGACGGTGACCAACGGAACTCCGCGTACGATCTCGATGTAGACGATGCAGGTCCAGCGGATCACGGGGAGCGAACTCTGCCGTCCTAGCGCGAGCAGCACCCCCAAGGGGAAGCAGAGGACGATGCTCACGACGGCCAGGGAGAACGTCAACAACAGGCCTCCCCAGCGCGCGACGGGGACCTCGGCCCACAGCTCTCCTCCGGGGACCCCCCTCAGGAGGAGCACCGCTCCGATCGGTAGGAGGAGCCATCCGCCGCCGACGACCCGTTTCCCCCAGCGGAGGAGGAGCACCGGGGCTCGGGCCCGCAGCCACCCGCCGACGACGGCCCCCCCGAGGAGCAGCAGGAGAAGGCCTCCGAGCAGACCGCGCTCTCCCCACCCCGCCAGCAGGAGCCCCCCGAGGAGCACCCCTACCCCGGCACCGAGCAGGACGGCGGCTTCGCGCAGCAGGCCTCCCCACAGACCTGCGCTCAGCCCTAGAAGCACGACCGTCCCGTAGAGCACGGCCCAGACGCGCCCCAGCTCCTCCTCGGGATAGAAGCCCACCAGGAGCAACTTCAGGGAGGCCGGGATGACCGCCCAGTTCGCCTCCGTAACGGCCCAGGTCAGCACGCCCTTCCCCACGACGTAGAGGAGCGCTAGCGCCCCCACCGTGAGCGCCGAGTTCCACCAGGAGCTAAAGAGGTTTTCGCGCAGCCATCGCAGCGGTCCGACCCGCACCGTCGGCGGCGGGAGGACTTCGCCTCCGTAGGGTTTCGTTCTCGTCTCCGCAGGGACGTCGGCCATAGGGATCAGCGCTCCACTAACCGAATGCGGCGGTTGTACCAGTTCATGAACAGCGAGGTCAGCAGGCTCAGCGAGAGGTAGCTGGCCATGATGACCAAGATCATCTCCACCTCACGGCCGGTCTTGTTGATGATCGTGTTGGCCACGTTGAAGAGGTCCGGATAGCCGATGGCGACGGCCAGACTGGAGTTCTTCGCCAGGTTGAGGTACTGGCTCGTCACCGGCGGGACGATCACCCGCAGCGCCTGGGGGAGAATCACCCGTCGCAGGGTCTGATAGCCCGTAAGCCCTAAGGCCAAGGCCGCCTCGCGCTGCCCCTTGGAGACGGCCAGGATCCCCCCGCGCACGATCTCCGCGATGAAGGCTCCCGTATAGACCACAAGCCCCAACAACAGGGCGGCGAACTCCGGGCTGAGCTGCATCCCGCCTCGGAAGTTGAAGCGCCCCAACTCGGCGACCTCCCAGGCCACGGGGGGCACAGGGGCCGCCACCCACCCCGCGACGGCGAAGAGGGCGAGCACCCCGAATCCCCACAGCCCCGGGGCCCCCGGGCGGTCCACCCTCTTGAGGTGAACCCGTCGGGCGAGGTAGACGAAGATCCCCAGGACCAGACCGATCCACAGGAACGTCCCCCAAAGGGAGGCCCCTTCGGTCAGATAGGGCCGGGGGAGGACCAGCCCCCGCTGGCTGAGGAAGATCGCCCCCGGAAGCTCCACGGCTTGACGCACGGGCGGGAGCTGCAGGAAGGTGGCCGTGTACCAGAAGAAGAGCTGCACCAAGAGCGGAGTGTTGCGGATCGTCTCCACGTAGACGGTGGCGATCCGCTGGATGAGCCAGTTGCGGGAGAGCCGGGCCACCCCGGCGATGAGCCCCAAGAGGGAGGCGAGGACGATCCCCACCCCGATGACCCGCAGCGTGTTCACCACGCCGGCCAGGAAGAGCTTCCAGTTCGGGTCCGTCCGATCGTGCGGGATCCCTTCGGAGAGCGTAAATCCGGCCGTCGTGGAGAAGAAATCGTATCCAAACCGAAGGTCCTCCGTGTTCTCTCGGTAGTTCGTGTAGAGCCAGTAGACGAGCAGCCCGAGGAGTGTCAGGAAGACGCCCTGGACGAGGGCGCGGAGGACGCGGACGTTCCGCAAGGCCTTGAGAAGGGGTGCGAACACCCCGGCTAAGGAGCGGAGTAAGGGCCGGAGAAACCTTTCGTGTGCGCGCCTCAGAAATCCTCGCATGACAAGATCGCGTTTGCGCTCCGTTTACACTTCGATCCCGCGAGAATCAGCGAGGGCGCAGCCCGCCTGCAACCGGCAGTCGGCGCTGCGCCCTCCCCTTGAATCGACCGTCGGTCGGGTCTGTGCCGCGTTCGACCCGGTTTACCGGAACGGAGGCGAGTAGAGAAGGCCCCCGTCCTGCCAGAGGGCGTTGAGGCTCCCCTCACGCGGCAGCCCGATGGGGCTGAGGTTTCGAGCGTAGATCTCGCCGTAGTTGCCCACGGTGCGGATGATGTTGGCGCACCAGTCGTTGCTAAGCCCCAGCTTCTCGCCGAAGTCACCCTCCACTCCCAAGAGGCGGCGGACTCGGGGATCGTCGCTCTGGAGCTGCTGATCGACGTTCCCGGAGTGGACCCCCAGCTCCTCAGCCTCTACCGTGCAGAAGACGGTCCACTTCACGATGTCGAACCACCGATCGTCGCCGTGGCGGACCACCGGGCCGAGCGGCTCCTTGGAGATGAGCTCGGTGAGAATCTTGTGCTCATCGGGGTTGGAGAGCTTGGTGCGGATTGCCGCCAGCTGGGAGGCGTCGGAGGTGATCGCGTCGCAGCGGCCCTCGTCGTAGGCCTGGTCGCGCGCGGCGGTCTCGGCGAAGACCAAGGGGGTGTAGTCCAGCCCGCGCTTGGCGAACTCGTCCGCGAGGTTTTGCTCGGTGGTCGTCCCCTGCAGCACGCAGATGGTGGCCCCGTCCAGGTCGTCGATCGTGTTGACTCCGGAGTCGACCCGCACCATGAATCCCTGCCCATCGTAGTAGGTCGTGGGAGCGAAGTTGGTGGTGAGGTCCACGTCCCGGGTGAACGTCCAGGTGGTGTTGCGGATCAGGACGTCGATCTCTCCGGTGGCCAGGGCGGTGAACCGGGCCGCCGCCGTCAGGGGCCGGTACTCCACGGCGTTGGGGTCGTTGAAGATCGCCACCGCCAGGGCCTTGCAGTAGTCGATGTCAAAGCCCGAGAAGGTTCCGGTCTCCTCGTCGAGGAACCCGAACCCGGGCACACCGGAGTTGACACCGCAGACGAGTCGACCTCGATCCTGCACCGCTCCGAGGGTTCCTCCGTCCTGACCGATGGACGCCAACGGCGCCAACAGGGCTGCTACCGCCAGCACGGCTGCGAGCTTACGGCTACTGCGCATGATCTCCTCCTCCTGGGTTTTGAGGTGGCTGATTCTAATGGCTCCTTTCTCGCTTTGTCAACTCGTGCCCGCCCCGGGCCCGAGGGCCGACGGGGTGGAGTTGACTCCGGGGCGGGAGGCCTCCTATACTCGTTCCTGAGCGACACAACAAGAAACCCTTGGGAAGCCTTAAAGAGAGCGAGAACGAGGAAGAGGAAGGGGAGGGGATCCATGCCATGCGGAGTATCCGGCAGAGCATCCTCGGCTTCATCGTTTTAGCCAGCTTGACGGCCGTGCTTGGGGGGTGCGCACCGACGTCCCCGTCCCCCTCGAAGGTCGAGCTCGTCGGACGGCTCCACGTGCTTTGGGGCGATGGTCCCCCGAACTCTCAAAAGTCGACACGCGAGTACTGGCTGAAGGACGAAGCCAACCGGTGGTATCGGCTCCTCCTCAAGGAGGAGCTGCTGCAGCCCTGGGGAGGGCCTCAAGCCCTCGACGGCCGCTGGATCCGCATCCGCGGCGAGATGGTCGACCCGCAAGCTCCTCTCGTGCGGGTCCTTTTCCTGCAGCCCCAGCCGGAGCCATTCCCAACGTAAGCAGCGAGGTGATCCTACAGCATGACAACGAGCACGAAGACCACGCCGACGAAGGGCTCAAGAGGTTCCCTGCTGGGGCGACTTCTTCTCCTCGCCCTTGGGTGGATCGTCTTGGTGGGCACGCCGTTGGGGAGCCCAGAGGGTGGGGGAGAAGGGTTCGGCAGGGAGCCCACCCCGTCCCCGCCTCCCCCTAGGGGCCAAGGGCAGGATGGGACCGACGTGCTCGTCGGACAGCTGTACGTCCTCTGGGGCGATGGAGAGCCGGGAAGCGGGGTGCAGCGGACGGAGTTCCGCCTCGTAGACGACCGCCTGCGGACGTACCGCTTAGCCATTTCCGAAGCGCTGCTACGCCGCTGGGGAGGCCTGCTGCGACTGAATCGCCAGCGGGTGGCCGTCGCGATCGATGCCGCGGCTCGACAGGCGGACGCGCTGGTGGTGCGCGACCTCACCCCCAAGGCATCCCTCGCCTCCGCCGGCCACCTCCTTCCCCCGGTGACCGGCTCCCAACCTTGGGTGACGATCCTCTGTCGCTTCGGGGACTCTACGAACGTAACACCCCATCCCAAGACGTGGTTCGAAACGCTCATGGGGAACTCCTACCCCGGGATGGATCACTTCTGGCAAGAGGTCTCGTACAACCAGATGGACCTTGCCGGTAGCGTCGTGGTGGGGTGGTACGACCTCCCTCAACCCCGGTCGTACTACGTATACGACCGAGACGGGGATGGGGAGGAGGATCTCGACCACGGACGAGCCATCACGGACTGCACGGCTGCTGCAGACAAGGACGTGTACTTCCCGGACTTTAGGGGGATCAACCTCATGTTTAACGAGACGCTAGGCTGCTGTGCCTGGGGCGGGAGCTGGACCCTCAACCGCGATGGGACGGAAAAGCACTACTCGGTCACCTGGATGCCCCCTTGGGGGTACGAGACCCAGGGGGTCCTCGGCCAAGAGATGGGCCATGGGTTCGGGCTCCCCCACTCCTCCGGCCCCTACCAGAGCACCTACGACTCCGCCTGGGATGTGATGAGTCGCGCTTGGGGTATGTGTCAGAACCCCCATCCTGACTACGGCTGCATCGGGGTTCACACCATTGCCTACCACAAGGACCTATTGGGGTGGATCCCCCCTTCCCGCAAGTACATCCCTTCCCCGGGGAGCACGCAGATGATCACGCTCGACCGCTTGGCCAACCCTCCCACCTCGACCCGTTTCCTCCTGGCTCAGATCCCTCTCCCCGGGGGAACGCAGTTCTACACGGTAGAGCTGCGTACCTTCTCCGGGTACGACGTGGAGACCCCCGGCCAAGCCGTGGTGATCCACCGCGTAGACCCCACACGAGTCGATCGCAACGCCCAGGTCGTGGACGTCGACAACGATCAAGACCCCAACGACGTGGGGGCCATGCTCTTGAGTCGTCCCGTGGCCGTCCTCTGGAACCAGGGGGAGACCTACACCGACCCGACGATCGGCCTGGAGGTGGAGGTGCTCAGCGAGAGCGCGGGCTCCTTCGACGTGAGGATTAGCTACAACCCTCCCAGCTGCGACGGCACCGTGGAGGAGGACTTCGAGACCGGGGATCTCTCGAAGTACCCCTGGACCACCGGTGGGGACGGGAGCTGGGCGGTGGCCAGCGACTTCGCCGATTCGGGGACGTACTCCGCCAAGTCGCCCCCGATCGCGGACAACCAGAGTTCGTACTTGGAGGTCACGCTCGACGTCCAAAGCGGGGCCATCTGCTTCTCCCGCAAGGTCTCCTCCGAGAGCGGCTACGACTTCCTGGAGTTCTACATCGACGGGCAGAAGGTCGCCTCCTGGTCCGGGGACCTCAACTTCGGGCCGGTCGGCCCCTTCGGCGTCACCGCGGGGACGCACACCTTCCGCTGGGTGTACGTCAAGGACTCCAGCGTCAGTGCAGGACAGGACGCCGCTTGGATCGACGACATCGATTTCCCCCCGATCGAGACCGGGGGATCGAACCCCACGTCCGCCGTGTTCTCGGTGGCGAACGACGGGACCGTGCGCTCCGATCGGGCCTACTTCTGCGGCCTCTCTCAAGGGTGCTTCAACGCGGGCCTGGGGGCGGACTTGGCGGAGCGCATCGACGTCACCGAGCCCGTCGAGCCGGGGGACGTGATCGAGATCGACCCGCACAACCCGGAGCGCTACCGCAAGGCCCGCCAACCCCTCAGCTCAAGGGTGGTGGGGGTGATCGCCACCGCCCCGGGGATCACGCTGGCCAACTCGCCCGCGGAGCGGCAGGCCCTGGCGGAGCGCTCCCGGAGCGCCCGACTCCTTCGGGCTTCCGGCGTCTCCCCCCACCCCTGGCTCTCCGCGCTCCTCTCGCCTCCCTATGCCCAGACAGAGCCCCGCGCGAGCGTACACGCGCTCCTCCGTCCCCTTCCCTTCTCCGTCTCCGTGGGAGTGGGAGCCGGGTTGGCCGAGCTGCTCGACCAACAACGGGAAGCGCGGGTCCTCCTCCGCGTCCTGCCGTTCCTAGGGCCGGGGAGACCCCTGCTGGCCCTGATGGGCCGAGTGTACGTCAAGGCGACGACGGAGAACGGCCCCATCGCCCCGGGGGACCTCTTGACGACGGCCTCGAAGCCCGGGTACGCCATGCGCTGTCCCTCTCCTAAGGCGTGCGTCGGCGCGCTCCTGGGCAAGGCGCTCGAACCCCTCCCCGAAGGCGAGGGGCTCATCGAGGTGCTCCTGTTACGTTAAAGGTTAATCCCAGCGGAAGAGGGCAGCGGCCAGAGCGGTCCCTCCCACCGTGATCCCGCTCAACACGGCGAGGTCTTGGGAGAGGGGCCAGATCCCCTGGCCGAGCCAGGCGTGCTTCAGGAGGTCGAGCACGTACGTCAGGGGGACGAACTGCGCCACCCCCTTCATAAACGGCGGGAGGAGCTCCCAGGGGATCGCCGTGCCGCTCAAGAAGATCATCCCGAAGAAGAGGGTGGAGTTGACCGCGTACGTCACCCGGGCCGTGGGGAAGAGGCTTCCCAGCAAGAACCCCAAGGAGAGGAGCGCGGTCGACCCCAGCGTGAAGGCCCCCCACATCGCCCAGGGGTTGACGGCTGCGCTCAACCCGAAGGAGAACTTGGCGATCCCGATGAGCAACAGGGCAGCCAGCATCGTCATGGCGTAGACGACGACCCCCTGGGCCAAGAGCACCGCGTAGGGCCGCAGCGGCGTGGCCTGGAACCGTCGGAGGATCCCCCGCTCCCGGTAGACGGCCAGCGGCCCGCTCAGCGTGTAGATCGCGTTCGAGGCGATCCCGATGGCCAAGGGGATCGGCAGCAGCAGATCGCCTTGCTGGAACCCCCCCAGTTCCACCCCGGGGTGGGTGCGGAAGATCGCCCCAAACAGAAAGAGGAGCATCGGCAGGAACACGAAGCTGAAGAAGACCGCCTGCCACTCCCTCAGGAAGAGCAGCATCTCCACCCACGTGAGGTAGAGGAACCCCCGCATCGCGATCACTCCCGCAGCTCCCGTCCCGTAAGCGCCAAGAAGACGTCCTCGAGCGTGGCCCGCTGGACGTGCAGATCGCGAAGATCCCAGCCCCGGGCCTCGGCCTCCCGGATGAGCGCCGCCAGCGTCGCGCTGCTCTTCGTGCTGTAGATCACGATCCTCCCGTCCTTCTCCTCCAGGCGCACCCGGCGCACGTGGGGCATCCCCTCCAAACCCGCCGGAGGGGCTTTCGGCTTCGCATCGAGGCGTCCGGCGTCGGTGTCGGCGGGGGAGGTCGGGAGCAGGCGGAAGACGATCCGGCTCTCTCCCCCCAGCCGGGCGATCAGCTCCGCGGGGCTCCCCAGCGCCAGGATCCGCCCGCGGTCCATCACCGCGACCCGGTCGCAGAGGCGCTCGGCCTCCTCCATGTAGTGGGTCGTCAAAAAGATCGTGGTCCCCCGGTCGCGGATCTCCTCGAGGAAGGCCCACACGGCGCGGCGGGCCTGCGGGTCGAGCCCCGTGGTCAGCTCGTCCAAGAACACCAGCTCCGGTCCGTGGACCAGCGCCAACGCGATGTGGAGCCGCTGCTTCTGCCCCCCGGAGAGGCTGTGATAGTACTGCCTCAGCTTGTCCGCCAGTCCCAGGGGCTCTAGGAGTTGGGCCCAGCGCCGTCCCCACGGCCCGCGTCGGCGGTACAGGCCCGCAAACAGCCTCAGGGCCTCGCCCACCCGGATCCGGTCGTGGAGCGCGGTGGCCTGGAGCTGGACGCCGATGCGCTCGTGCAGCTCGTACCGATCGCGCCGGGGGTCCCGTCCCAGCACGCGGATCGCGCCCCCGTCCGGGACGCGCAGACCCTCTAGGCACTCGATGGTCGTCGTCTTGCCCGCGCCGTTGGGGCCCAAGAGCCCGAAGATCTCGCCGGGACGGACCTCGAAGCAGATCCCGTCCACGGCCCGCACGCCGCCGTAGCTCTTCGTGAGGTCTTTCACGGAGATGGCTGCCATACCCGACACGCCCCCATGCCGGGGAGGATTATCGCCCAAAGGACGGGCCTTCGGCAATTCGCTACGGCTCCTCGAAGGAGGCCGGGTCCTCCACCGGCTCGACGTGGATGGTGATGCTCGCCTCCCCCCCTAAAGCCTTTCGGAGTTCGGCCTCGATCTCCTCGCAGAGGTCGTGGGTCTCCTGGACCGTCCGCTCCCCGGGCACCAGCAGATGAAAGTCGATGAAGCGCTTCCTTCCTGCGCGGCGGGTCCGCAGGCGATGATACGTCACCCGTCCGTTTTCTGTGTAGCGCTGCAGCACCCGCTCGATTATCCGGAGCTCCTCCGGGGGCAAGGCATAATCCATGAGCCCCCGGGTGGAGCGCTTCAAGAGCTCCACGCCGGAGACGACGATGTTGAGCGCCACGGCGGTCGCGATGAGGGGATCGAGCCACCACCAGCCCGTAAGGAGCACGGCTCCTAAGCCCCCCACCACCCCCGCCGTGGTCCAGACGTCCGTCAAGAGGTGCTTCGCGTGGGCCTCCAGGGTGATGGACTCGTTCCGGCGGGCCATGCGCAGCAGGGCGTAGGCCACGCCCCCGTTGACGAGGGCGGCCAGGACGGCGATCCCCAGGCCCTCGGGAAGGTCGCTCAAGGGGACAGGGCTGCGAAAGCGCTCCCAGGCCTT